>Ga0214545_1000890_pt1 | contig 52388 bp, 44 predicted proteins | sample CNSS4metaG_FD_160064 | JGI IMG/M metagenome (GOLD analysis project Ga0214545, IMG submission 160064) | Root nodule microbial communities from cowpea collected in UCLA plant growth center, Los Angeles, California, USA - CNSS4 | ecosystem: Host-associated > Plants > Roots > Nodule | place: USA... | reverse complement strand
GGGCGATTCAGAGGGACCCTGAAATTTGGAACAGGCCTGAAGAGTTTCTTCCCGAGAGGTTTGAAGAAGAGCCAGAAGTTGATTTCAGAGGAAATGATTTGCAGTTTATACCCTTTGGTTCTGGGAGAAGAGGGTGCATTGGAATTTCATTTGCACTTGCTTCCGCTGAGTATATCCTTGCTAATCTCCTCTACTGGTTTGATTGGAAGATTCCTCATGAGACTGGTAAACCAATGCAAGATGTAGACATGACTGAGATATGGGGACTCACTGTCATCAAGAAACTACCACTTCATCTTCAACCTCAACTAAACTCCTTTGGTGTCTACAATTAATGCCGCTTTACTTCTTTTTCTCTTCTGTTGTCTTTATAAGTTGTTTTTATTTTCCGCTTTTTGTTCTAAGTAATGTCATTTGGTAAAGAAAATAGTTAAGTGCAGGCATGACGGTTAGGTAAACATAAATCGAATAAAATTATATGGGTTGTTTATATGGGATTTTTAAGCCTAACTCAACTCTACAAAACAAGCTTGTAAGGTGAGGTTTGCACCTCACTTATATACTATGAAATTGCCTTATCTCTAGTCGATGTGGGACTTTCAACACACCCCCCTCACGCTGAGATATATTCATCTCGTGCGTGGGACAAGAAATTAATGGGTGGTCCGTTAGCGGTCCGATATCGGGTGGAACAGAAATGTCCAAGAAAGTTCGCTAGGATAGGCTTTAACCTGGCTCTGATACCATGTTAGAAGTGGGCTTCTTAAGCCTAACTCAAACCCACAAAACCGGCTTGTAAGGTGAGGTTTGCACCTCACTTATATACTATGAAATTGCCTTATCTCTAGTCGATGTGGGACTTCCAACAGCGCCCGAATGATATGGTGTTTGAAGATTTAATGAAGATAAATGAAGTCATTGTCTTGGAACATGTTGGAACCATGCTTACATTGATGAAGATGTGGAGATTTGATGTTTCACTTGTTGATCAAGCCTTGTGTGTGTGCTCTCTATCTGGACTATTCATTGGGAAAACAAGCTTGAAGAATTGTAATCTTGATGTAGACTATTTTGCATTAATTAGATGTATAGGGTCTTAGGTGTGTCTTTTAATATGTTGAAATGTTTTTCAACAGATTCAATAGTATCTTTTAATATGTTGAATGAGTTTTTAACATATTGAAAGGTTTGTTGTAGTAGTCTTAACAAGTACATATTTAATCAGTTGATTTATTTTGTAATCGACTGATTTCACTTATGCTAAGTGAAATCAATCGATTAATTTGAAAATCAACCAGTTGAATTTTGTAACAATTTAACTATAAAAGTTTTATTTTTCGAAAGAGAGCTAAGAAGACCATTTATTAGCGCAAAAACTATCTAGAATCTATGGAACTCTCTCTCTTTCGTGATCATACAATGTGCAGCTGTTGAAATTGATCTTGGAGCTTTTTGCTTGGTGTTTTAAAGCTTGAAGAAAGTGGTTTTAGTAGGCAAGGCTATGCTACCACTGAGATTTGGTCTTTCTTAAGCTTTTAGGTTATACCTAGAGGTTTTCCAAGTCTGCAAGAGGTGCCTTGTTGTGCTAGTATGATTCTTGTGTGATTCAAGAGTGATTGTGTGATGTTCTTACATATCTTGAAAGTGTAATGTTGTAAACTTTGTAAATCTTTTGAAATAGTGCAAAGTCAGGCTCGGGTTGCCTTGACTAATTGGATGTAGCTCAGGTTTAAGTGAACTAGTATAAACATCTTGTGCATTGCTTTTTTTCTCTCTAACCCTTCTATCTTTGTATTGCATTTTAAAGTTTAAAGAAATTCGAATTGAACCATCTTTGTGATATTCTTGTGTGCTCTACCATGATCTAAAGCTTTGCTCATGTTTGTATAACTCATAGGAATCAATCTTGTTTGATCTTTCATATTGTTATTGGCTTAAATCACAAATTCCCATTTCTCCAATTTTCCCAGTTTTTCAGTTGACTATATTTGTGATTTAATCTGTTGATTCTATCAATATTGTATCTGTTTGATGAAATCAATCGGCTATCTTTGTTTTTAATCGATTGAAAGTGTCTAGTCCAGGAGTTTTTGCATCCATACTTCGTGGTTGATTTGATTCAATTGAAAACTGTTTTAGGATTTTAAAAGTTAACATTTTTTTAACTATCCAATTCAACCCCCTTTAACATTTCAACCATTTCAATACTTATAGTTTATGGGTAGTTAATTTGTTTAGGAGTTCTGTTTGTTTTAGAGTGCAGGGGTCATAGGTTTATTGTATTGGTTAATAGGTAATAATTGCGTCTTGATGACAAAGTTTAAGTCTTGGAGATGAAAAGCCAAAATAGAGTTTAAATTGTAATGTTTTGTTTATATAAAAAATATAAGGAAGTGAATAAGTTTTATTCACATAATGGCTTATTTGCTAACAAAGTGGTATAAGAGCCATTTAGCTTAAGTATCTGAGTGGCAAAAAGGAGAGACAACTAGAGAGCTTAAGAGTTTGAGTGTTTGAAAAAAAAGGAGTGAAATGGTCAATCTTACTAACAATATATCTCTGCCTAAGTTGACAAAGGTGATCAATTATGAAAATTAGAGTCTCAAAATGAAGGATCTTAGCTCCCAAAAAATTGGGAGGTGGTTGAAGATGGTTTTCAAGAACCAACCAACACCACAAATTGCTCAAACACCAAGTTGAAAGCATTGAAAGAAACGTGTGCGAAGGACAAGGCAACTTTGTACATCCTTTATCAAGCTGTGGACGAGTTCAGCTTTGAGAAGATTGCAAATGCCAAATCTTAAAAAAGCATGGGAGAGTGAACGAGTGAAGTATGTGTGATTTCAAACACTAAGAAAAGAGTTGGAGAGCATGAGAATGAAGGAAACAGAGGGAGTAAATGAGTACATTAATAGGGTTAAAACCATGGCGAACCAACTCGGCAGAAACGGAGAGGCGTTGCCTGCTAGCCGAGTGGTGGAGAAGATTATAAGGTCGTTGACTAACAACTTCGAGAATATGGTGTGCACGATTGAGGAGTCCAAGGACTTGTCAACGCTCTTGGTTGAAGAGCTTGCTGGATCCCTTTTGGCACATGAGCAACGAAGAAGAAGAAGTGTGAGCCACTTGAAAAAGAACAACTCCAAATGAAGGGAGAGACTCATAACACTCAAGGCAAAGGAGGATACCAAGGAGGCTCATAACACTTAAGGCCAAGTTAATGAAGAAGAAAAAGAACAATTCAGTCAACAAAATTGGCATGGAAGAGGACGAGGTCCATGAAGACGAGGTCGGTCAAGCAACTCAAACATTGAGTGCTTTAAGTGTGGCAAGTATGGACACTATACAAATGACTATTACTCAAACAAGTGCTTTAGTTGCGATAAGGTCGGGCATTTTGCAACGACCTAAGAGTGGAAAGGAAGAGACAATCAACCTTGTAGAAGAAGTTGAAGAAGAAGCTACTTTGTTAATAATAGAACATAGCTTGGGAGGTGAGCACAAACAATTGGAGAACTCAATAAAATAGCCAAGTAGTGTGGTGAACTCGGAAAAACAACTGAGTAACGTGGATAGGCTTGCTAGGCAACTAAGTAGTTCAGATAGGGGTAAGGAAAGCTCAAATAGCCCAATAAGGGGCACGAAAAGCTCAGATAGCCAGGGGAGTCGCTTTGACAACTTGCATAGCTCGGTAGAGCATGTGGATAGCTCGATGGAGTCAGTGGACAACTCAAAAGGAGATCAATATATTGATATGAAAACAGGTAAGAACAAGTCGGATAATCAGATAGTAAAAAACTTGTTTAAAAATAAAATTGCCGCTAAGAATATGAAGAACAAGTTAGCCATAATGAGAGCGAAGTACATGTCAGCAAAAAAGAAGAAAAAGTGGGCCAAAGAGAAGAGCAAGTCAACTACGAATATAGTGAAGAACCTAACTATAAAGGAAAGGAGTAAGATTAATGCGGACTGCACATGGCAAAGCCGAGATGAAGGGTAGAAAAACTAATATAGAGAAGAATTTAAGTTTAAGGGGAAGTTTTGTTAGGTAAACTTATTAGGAATAAAATTAAATAGGTTGTTTATAGGTAGTTAATTTGTTTAGGAGTTTGGTGTGTTTTAGAGTGCAAGGGTCATAGGTTTATTGTATTGGTTAATAGGTAATAATTGTGTCTTAATGACAGAGTTCAAGGCTTGGAGATGAAAAGCCTAAATAGAGTCTATAAATTGTAATGTTTTGTTTATATAAATAAATACAAGGAATTGAATAAGTTTATTCACATAAAGGTTTATTTGCTAACAATGACAACACCAATTTAAGGTCAATGTCTTGTGTGTATGATAAACATTAAATAAAAGTATGAATAAATAAATGCAGCTGAACTCTTTTGTTGATGGTGTGATGCCATTTATTAGATTCTGGCAAATGGCTTTTTGTTTACGCAATTAGTCGGGCACCCTCAACACCATGATGTCTTATGTGTATGATATCTCCAATTCAACCATTCTCTAACGTGTTTCGTTCGTCCTACACCAATGGATGATACATGCAGAAGGCACTCTTATGCTTAAGTTGATAATTGTCTGAGTGCAAGGATATTAAATGCAGTAATCAATGTAAAACACTACCTTACTTGGACCTCTTATTTATACTACTTATAATGGACTTTTACTTCCCATCAGCCTAATTACAACCAAATCATACTTTAATACAATTACTCAATTGATTTATTTTAAACTATTTTTAGATTAGATAACCACATTGAATGTCAATTGATCGATCATTCACGTTCGAGATCTAAAATCGTCATGACTGAACGACATATACACTAGTCTATTAATCTTGATTGTCTGAAGGGTTAGCCTATAGTATTTAGAGAGTACTTTCAATAAATTGGAGAGTGGTTCTATCCACTTATTTACAAAGTATTTTTAATAAGTTGGAGAGCGATTCTATCCAATTAATATGCCCTGATTTTTTTTCCCTTACTTCTAGTTGTACGATCCTGACGATTGTTTTGATCGACCGACACCTTAGTTGGTCCCTTGCTCTTAGATGTCTTGATTGGTCGATCCATACTATACGTTGGCTCCCAAGTTCAACCATTGTTGAAGATTGGATGTGAAGGGCTTTTTATTGTTGGGTATCATTCAAATGTTGGTTGTTGTAACCATTTGACCATACCATCCATGCTATTGAGTCATTTGAAAAGTAACCGTTGGGGCTCAAGAGCTTGGGACGCTTTGGGAAGTCTACTCTTAGTCCCACAGGATGTGAAGCGTCAAATCTTGCCAACTGTTGGATGCGGTTAGATCTAATGGTTCAAGCGATAGGACTGTTCGCCTTCTGTTTTTATAAATAGCAATGGGGTTGGCTTATCATTTTCATATTTTTCCTCTCATATCTCTAATTTTATCGATCATTTTTTTTCGACGATGCTACCTCATCATCATCGTCGCTAAGATCTTCGTTTGACAACTGAAAGTCAATTAGTATTGCTAAGATAGTAGTTAACAAAATAGAAAGAGTAAAGTCAACCCTAAGTCGTCTCCCAACATACACAAAATTGCTTCTTGACAAATTAGTTCTTATAAAAACTATACAAAAGGGTTAATCAAATAAAATAAGAAATAAAGAAATAAAGTTGGAAAAACATAAAAAGATATAAAATCAATGTTAAAAAAAAATTGATTCCATTTCTTCTTCAAAATAGATTCATCATTATTTATCTAAGGATTATCGTTCAATTAATTGTTGTCTTAGATTTTCAAATTAATCGATGTGTCAACACCTAATTTCGTCTAAACAAATAAAATATATTTTCAAATTTTAAATGAAATAAATATAAAAAATAAAAATAAAAAGATATCATTGTTAAGATATCATTGTTCTTTAAAAAATCCAATATCCACTCTCTTTTTCTAATTGTAGTCTTAGATTTTCAAATTAATCGATGTGACAACACATAATTTCTTCTGAACAAATAAAATATATTTTAAAAAGTTTAAATGAAATAAAAATAAAAAAAAAATCAATAATTTAAAAGAAAAAGAAAAATTCATTTTGGGGCCTATCCTTTTGGTCCAATTTTTGTTAAAAATCATATTAATTTTTTATTTTTTATTTTTTACATTTAGGACATCCTATTATTTCTATTCCTACTACCCACTCTATTTTTTAAAAAACCCAATACTCACCTGCTACACGTACATCCCTATAGTTTTCTTTTTCACTCACCTAACGCACCTCACCCACTCGAATAGTTCACGTACCCTAAGCTCGTGTAATTAGCCGTTAAGGTTCAACTCTTGATTCTCTTCTCTGTCTATGTTTTGTTTACTGTGAAATCCATGGTTGGAATATTATATGGGTTTTGTGTTGTGTCGTGAATTGTTCGGATTAGATTGTGATTTTGAGGCTACTGATTAGCTGGGTATTGATGATTGAAATGATCGTGTTGAATAAATTGCATAAGTTATATGTTTTGTTCATGATTAGCCTCTGTTTTTGACTCAAATGGTTTCTGTTAAGGGGTATTCTCCGCCACGCCGATGCACTTTTTGCTTTGATAGTATTTTTATTGTTGATGTTGGATCAGAAATATTTGGGTCATTTGGAATTTAGAATTTGGGAACTCATTTATATAACCTTGCTTGTTGCATTGAGGTTCAGTTTTGACATCTTGGGTCTATATTGCTTTTACAGTGACTGGGGGTACCTATGTTTTAAACCGGGGTCTAATGTTCTAATCGAATTCAAGGCTTGATTTGGTTTAATTAAAAGTTGGTCGGAAGGTGTTTCAAGATTAGCAGTAAAGTTCCAAGTAGAAATTGACCCTCTTGTTCGAATAAGTTGATAATTAATTTTATAATTTATTTGTTGAAAGAACCTTGGTTGGGTCTCTAATTTATTTCTAAGGATTTAATTTCGTAGTTATTTTTACCTTGTGTTTTGGAGGCATATGAGGGAGCTAAGCCTGTTCTTTTCATTTTTCTCGTTTTTTGTTCAGAGGTTTTGGGCTGATTAATGATCAAGGGCCCGATGTTCTCGTTTGACTATCAATTTGTGATAGTCAAATGCATGAGTTTATGGAAATTTATAGATTTGACATGTTCTTAAAAATATTATGCCACGTTCAGTGTATTCCGATTCATGCAAATAGTTGGACGTGGGACCCACGTTTCTTTAACCTTTGACATCACAATTTTTTTACGATCATTTGACAATGTCTCTCGTTATTATTCACTCTCTTAAAAAACATTTTTCCTATATAAAATAGGATCATATATACGTTTTCGGGTATGTAACGTTAATTATTTCTTGTACATGTTTTTTTTATGTGGGTCTATATTTAGTAATTTATGGCTTATGAATGATTGATCGCATGTGTTTGAGATTTTGTTAAATAAGTAATTGGAATGTGCAAGAAATGGGCCTTTGGACCTTAATGAAAAATATTCAGCGGACTCTGTTTTTTGTTAATTTCTTTATTTTATATGGTTTAAATGTCATCTATAAAAATTCATTAATATTCTAGGTTCTATATTTTTGTTCGATTTCTTACTTTAAATTTCATATTAATACAATTGGATATTTGTATGTTCGGCATTGTTAGGTATCTAACCTTGTTATCTAAATATATTTTAAAGATAAGTTTTTGGGACGTTTGTATCGTCATCTGCCATCTACAATAAATGTTTTATATACTTATATGGTCATGGTCATTTGCATCGTTTGACATCCAACTCTTTTATTCAAATATTTTAAAGATAAGTGTTTTGGATGTTTGTATGGTCATCTCTGCCATCTAACACCCCCAATAAATGTTTTGAATATCTATATGGTCATTCGCATCATTTGGTGTCCAACTCTTTTATCCAAATATTTTTAAAGATAAGTTATTTGGATGTTTGTGTGGCCGTCTGTCATCTAACATCCCCATAATAAAAGTTTGATTATTTGTGTAATCGTCCGCATCGTCCTAGTTCTCGATACTTTTTCTTCTCTTAAAAATTCTAAAAAATTCAAAACTTTCAAAAATATAAAAATTTCTCATCCCAACTCCCACTAACACTATTTCTTAAAAGGTTTTGTAAGAACTATGTAACAATGATTCTATTATGAATAGAGATACGTATGAGTGGATAATTATCTTTGTTGGTCTCATAAAACAAAAAAGAAATATTTTTTATATTATTTTCGGGGAGAATTAAACATCTTGAAAACCACATCATTTTTGTATATCTAGTTAAATGTACCACTTTCGAGTGAGTGTTGTAGAATGTTAATACTACAACATAAATGACTTCCGGACTCAAAATCCAGTTTTGTAGACTTGTCTTATTTCTATGGTTTTCCATAGTTTTTCGGTTTTCCATAGTTTTTCAAAATAAACAACAGTGGTGACTCCCAACATTTCATTTTTGTTTCGAGATAATCATCTTGTCATGATTTAGGTTGTCAAACAATGTAAATTCTCAATTAAATTGTTGGCCTTCTCACTGTTAACCAAAGTACATTCTTAATTTTAAAACCAAGAATTTTGTATATTAATCATGGTAAATTTAACCAAAGTACATTCTTAATTAAATATTACTATGCTTAATCATGTCTATTCTTTTACCTCTAATATCAAGCAAAAAACTAATTAATCAATGTACATTCTTAATTAATTCTTGTTGGCATTATCAATTATTGGCAAAAATTATTCAATCACAAGAATGTTTCTAAATTTAATCAAAATACATTCTCAATTAAAATTAAAAACCTTTGGACTCATATAATCAACATGCATATAAATTACAACATCTTAGTGAATAGTTATGATGTAAAAACCATTACACTTTACATGATTCAAAGATAAAAGACAGAGATGAACGAAAACCAAAACAATAATAAAAAGAACAAAGACATTATTATGATCTAACCTCAGAATCCATAGTGAAATTCTAGTGGAACCAACCCTTGAAACTTAACACTCCATGAAATCAAAATAAAATAAAAGTAGAAGAGAGGGTGGAGAGAGAACGAAATTAGGCTTCATTAAGGGTTCCTAAAATCTAAAGTTCTGAACTTGTCTTTTTTTCTTCCCCTTTGTCTCTTTATATAAGACTTAAACTAGGATTTTCTGTTGTTAAAATTTCTCAAATATCTTTAAAATAATCATGAATATCATTTATCTCTTTATAGTTGTTATGAATATATAAAAATATTTGGAGAGATATAGTCATTTTTAAAACTATTTGACAAATATAGTTAGTTGATAATTTCTAATATAATTAAATAAACTAATTACTTAAACATATCTAATAAATTATCTACAATTAATATTTGCATTACTTTTTCAAATCAACCATTTACAATCTCATCCAATTATCTTATATATAATCCAATATCTTCAAAATATATTTATTTTTGTGGAGATCTAAAAAGATTTAAGAAGATCTTGTCATATTTAAGAAGATTTGGTAGTTATTATCTTTTGATATTTTATGGTATAATTAAATAAGATAATTATTTAAAAATATCAAATAAAATATCTAAAGATATATTTTCCCCAAATTATCTTTTATCATAAATATTTATGAATTATCATAGCTTTTTTTTGGAAAAAGATAGAGAAAACTGCAAGGTCCATTTTTGTTGCCTGTTCCCTCTTCTTGGCTTAGCCAAACTTCTTCACCTTTCAAACTTTTCTTGCCATCTTCATGCAATGTTTAACTTGAATTTATCTTTAAGGTTTCATGAAACTTTAATCAATTTATTTTCACACCTCCATGAGCTCAATTTAACTGCAACTGCACTAACACACCTCAAAATATCCAAAGAACATTTACGTAATTAAAAAGTTATTTTTAATATGAATCGTTAAAAACAATCGTTATAGGAAATAACCAAAAGTTAAGAACAAAATTCCAATTAAATAACCAAAAGTAAACATTAAATAAGAGTAAAAATGCACTCACCGGTATGCAAGCTTCTTTATGCGAGCATTGAAGGTTGCACTGACCCAACTTCACCTGAATTCTTGGTCTGCCACTCAAACCTTCCAGATCTTGTGCATGGTGTTAGGCTTAACCCTGACCCTTTGTTCCTCCAACATTTTCGCACTCGCCCGCATGAGAAGAAAGAATGGTTTTCTCGTATAAGCGAGTCAAATAAGTGGCTTAAGACGAGCTTTTTTAAGGTTGCCAAAAAAGAGGCCAATCGGCGATACTTTTTCCACAGCGACGATCGGTCTTAGTTCCCCTATACTGGACTTGGTCTCTCACTCGACGTTGGAAGTGCTTAATCAACTCTCTCGTAGGCTCCCAACCAAATAACTCCTCAAGTGTTATAAGTCTCGAAATATATGTGATGATGTTTTCGGTAAATAGATTTCCTCCATTCAATCTAATGTTTAACTTCGCTACATTTTTTATTGTGTTCCAGATTCATGGCTGCCACCAATCCAAAGAAGGTAGATTTTTATAGCAAGATGTTGGACAAGCATGTCGTGTTGCCTGATGGCTTTAGGACAACACAAACTTCCTAAGACGCGACTCGAACTCACCCTGCTACTGTTCTCCGAACGACAAAGATAGTTATTGACTTGGAGGGGGCTAATCCTCCGGTCCTTAACATTTCAACATTGAAGGTGGTGCGCTCATCCAAGTCAGATCGACGAGATGAAGGCAAGAAAAAGAATGTAAAGAAGACATGACGACAAATCCTCGTCAACCTGCTCTCCCAAATGAAACCACCAAGGCAGTGAGACTTTTCTCCCTTGTGTTGAGATATCTTTAGGACCAAGCTTTGGGTCGATGACAAAGTTTCCTTCAACCTTAACTCAACTAAGAAGGAGGTTTTTAAAGGCTTTTTTGAGGTGGGCAGATTGAATGCTCATGCTGAGCTGAGCGTCCGAGCAGCGTTGCTAAGCCGATGATGGTGGGCAGATTGATCACTTTCTTCCAACTTTAAAAGCCCATTTTCACATGTTGCACATTCATATCTATTGCATGGTCTATATAATTTCAATGTAATTTTGTTTGATGACTATTGCAGATTTGTTTTTATCCTGGTGGACTCAAACTTTGGTTGTTGTAAGCCTTAAAGAACCTTCTTGATCTGAGGACAAATCCTCTTCAAAAAGAAGGGGATGATGAATCCACCCTCAGGCTTATAGTTTCGGCCAATGTTTAGGCCCATTTCTTTTATTTATTTGTTTTTAATTAAATAAATGTTTGTTTTGGGCCTTTAATCTATTAGGCCATTATTGCTAATATTGAACTAATCTTTGTGCTTGGTTCGTGCAACCATTACTTTTATGCGTGACATCTTCTGGATCATTAAAAGCTGCTAATCTAGTCCAAACGTTAGCACGAGAAGCCAATTCGCTATTTGAGCTTTCATCACGTGAGGAGCATTCTTTTATACACGGACCATGCTGGAAAGCTTTACCTATTGGGCTGAGATTCATGTCTTCTACCAACCCAATTGAAATCTCACTCCAGTCCACTTCGTGCTCTTCTTCATGAGAGAAATCAACCAGCCTCATTCACTGAAACGTGCCATCTGCTAGGGTTTTCCTCTCAACCACGCGTTCAGTGTTCTAGTTTCCCCTTCATAGTTGCTCATCTCTCCTTCACGCAACTCACACCTTAGGCTTAGGGTTTATATCTGTTAGGGTTTTGTGCTGCCATACACTTCTCGTCGTTAGGTTAATATAGATGACCATTCTTTCTTCTTTCGTTTTCGCGACTGCCCTTCATCTATAAAAGGTGTAGGCCATTTGTTTGTAAGACAACTTTGATGAATATAGTGTGGTTTATCCTCTTTCTAAAAGCTCAAACCCTAACCTAGATAAGGTATTCACCTCGTCTGGTTGCCCTAAAACAATGAGAGTCTGAGTAAAAGTTCCCCACTAGAACTAAATCGAGTCTTCTACTGCGTATTTGGTCGATTTCCACCGAACAAATCGACATCTGGAGGCCATTCAAGTGATTCACCATCGATTGGAGCAAGATTTCGTCGAATCTACGCGATGCTGGCCTTATCAAATGATGAGGCAGCATGAAGTTACTTTTTAATAAATTTTAAATTAAAAATGAGAATTTATAAAAGAATAAAATTAAGAATGAAAAGAAATTTAAGAATGAAAAGAAGTATCAAAGAAAAAAAAATTAAATACAAATTATTCTTTAATAATAAATATATTGAAAATACGTTACAGTATTTTTTAATTGGATAATGATACAATGCCTCAGTTTTTTGACCCATTTTTTACTCGCCTACGTGACATGCATTATTTTAATATTTTTAAATGAAACGGTAATTGGAGGCAGCGTCCCAGGTAATTTTGCGTCATGTGCACGCACGGTGAATTGGGAAAACATTTTAAAAAAATATAGTGCGTTGGTTCATTTTCCCTCGTCCTTCTCCTTCCCTGCAAGTTTCTTCTTCGAGCAGGTCACACAAACACAGAGGTATTTGGTCCGCAAGAGTTTTTTCTTCCCCAAAAGGCTATTCTTCCATAAAGGTTGGTGTTGTGGGTAGTAGTGGAAGCGGATAACGGAGTTCTTGAGAGTGGTTTGGGTTGTTGGAGGCGGCGGGTTCGGCGGAAAGTGGTGGGTACCGTTTGGTGCATTGCTTGGGCGCACTCTTGTTGGCGTAGTTGTTGGTTTATTAAAGGCTATTCACACAACGGACATTTGGCCGGTAGGTTATCGTCCAAAACCACTGTTTGAACGCGGTTAGTTCCGAAATGCTTATTGGTTGAATGTATGGCTTTGATTCCATTGTAGAATGATTTTTCTTCACTTGAAGTGATTGTTTAATTTGCAGATGTGGTTGAAGATTGTGTATTTGGTTGAATGTGGTTAGTTTTTTACTTCGTTGCTTGTACATTATTGATTTTTGGTTGAATAGTTTAGCATCTTCTGCCATTAGAATTCATAACTGCAGTGAAACCCCAAAAACAATAGAACACCAAAGCATGCATTTAAAATAAGTGAACTGCATACTCCAGAATCAGACAAAAAAAATTAGGGTACAAAATATTTAGCTTACTTTCTTAGGCTATTGAAGAAAAGAAAGAATTTGGGCATCATCAATAGTGCCCAATATAGTAGGCAGATCTGTAGCCGAAAAGATAAGAGATTGTTGGATTTATGAAGTAATTTTTTATTCCCGTCATAACAGATTGTTGGATTTGTGAAGTAATTTATGATTCCTTGATTTGTGAAGTGTATTTTTTGTTGAATTTTGTTTGTTGTGATTCCTTATTGTATTATTATTAAATTTTTATAGGTTGTTGATGAATCATGGCTGGAAAGAGTAGAAAAGAGAAAGTTGTACAAAAGGAACGAGTAAGTGTTTTCAAATGATGTTTTTTCATGCTAAATCTGAAATTGTGATATGAATAGTTAGTGGTCCTAATACTGTTGTAGTATGCAAACTTCTAATTTCAAATTCACCTCGCTCCACCAAGATAGGGAAGGGCTGGAAGGAATTTTGCAATGAACATCAATTGAAAGAAGGAGATTGTGTGCTCTTTGAAGTGGATCACGCTGATGTCGATGAATTCATTACAGTCTTTGTCAACAAATGTTTGTGTGACGAGTAACTATGATGTTCAAACAATTAGATGTGATGTTATGAATGTTAAGGTTTTTTTTTAAATCTGATATTTGTGTTTTCTGGTGAATGAGGTCGTACTTTAAATATATGTATTCCTTGTGGTATTTGAATGAAGTATCCTTTTGTAATTCCATAAGTGTCTTTTTACACTCAACTTTTTGTACATGCACTACTGAAACTGCTTTTCAAGAGTATTTTTACATGAAATCTAGTTTGGACACAATCCAGAGGCCATACAAATGATTCCATCACCATGAATCATGACCAAACATCTCAAACAAGTGATTGGAATTGAAGATTGAAATAAAAACCAACTTCTCTGGTACGAAAATGAAATGTCCTTTTCTAATTGCATAAGTGTCTTTTTACACTCAACTTTTTGTACATGCACTACTGAAACTGATTTTCAAGGATATTTTTACATCAAATCTGGTTTGGACACAATCCAAAGGCCATACAAATAATTCCATCACCATGAATCATGACCAAACATCTCAAACAAGTGATTGGAATTGAAGATTGAAATAAAAACCAACTTTTCTGGTTCGAAAATGAAGTGTCCTTTTCTAATTGCATATGTGTCTTTTTACACTCAACTTTTTGTACAGGCAGTACTGCAACTGCTTTTCAAGTGTATTTTTACATCAAATCTGGTTTGGATACAATCCAAAGGCCATCCAAATAATTCCATCACCATGAATCATCACCAAACATCTCAAACAAGTGATTGGAATTGAAGATTGAAATAAAAACCAACTTTTCTAGTTCAAAAATGAAGTTTCTTTTTCTAATTGAATAAGTGTTTTTTTACACTCAACTTTTTGTACAGGCAGTACTGCAATTGTCTTTTTACTATACCATAACTGCCTTTTTTCATATGTACTTTATGTACAAACAACATGAACCACCTACAGATGAGTAACGTAACAACCTTTTCACAATACCATAACTGTCTATCAATAACTCCTCCCACAACACATGAATTCTTAAAATTCAATAACTATCTTTCTGAGATATGGTTTTTGTACCACAGACTTACCAGATTTTATTTGCTAAATAAATTTAGTACAAATCACCAGAAAGACTTTAGAAAAGTTATTATTTATTAATTGCACTATAACAGAACAAAAACACAACAAAAATTGTTCACAACTACATGTTTCATACGTTTGAATTACAATTCTACGTTCTTATAATTAAACAAATGAAAATGATATTTCATTTCCATCAAACAAAACAAAATAGATACATATTGCTGCAACTCCAACAACTATTTTGGTATCCTTTTCTTCTTTCGACTATAAACTGCGAACGGAGTTTGGATTACACGGCTTTTGAACCGTAACCGTGGATCATTCCTCATACGCACGTACATATCGTTGTTGGTTACATTTTTGTCTTATGCAACTTCACTTGGAGCATGCACTTCGTTCAAATTAATAGGAGAAACAAATTGATCTTTACTTCTTTTTTTCCTCTCAGCCAAAGTTGATTTCAACTTAGCAATCGCTCCACCAAGTTCACGAATATCATGTTCTTGCTTAACAAACCAATATATTGTGTGCTACAAGAATGTTTGAAATTAATTTGCAAATATTGATATTAAAAACAATAGGTTAAACTTATTCTACTGAAATATAAATTAAGTTACAAAGCAACAAAAAATAAAATACCTGACTTATATCACTACAATCTCCAACCTCACAACCTTCACAACCTTTAGAACCTTCACTAATGCCACTCATGTCAACTGACCTGCAATTATAAAACGCATTAACCAAATTTAATTTAACAAATTCGGCACAAATCAATGAAATTACACACAACATAGACAAAAATCAACAAATTAACTATCACTGATATCCAAGAACACAAATCCAGTTTGCTTTTTGTACCCACCCAATCCTAATTGTCGAAACCAACAAACTCACTTTCGAACATCCAACAACACAACTGCAGTTCGCATTTTGTACCCACCCGACCCTAACTGCCGAAACAGTTCGCATTTTAAGTTACACAAAATAGTTCACATTTCGAATTAACAATCCACAACAACATTTACGATTCAGAGAGCATCGATTTGGGGAACAACAACACATCAAAATGGCATTTCAATCGTCGAACAAGAACATACGAAAATGGGGTTTCATTTGGGGAAAAACATCACAAAAATAAGGGATTGCAATCGGGGTAGTAAAACATACCAAATTGCCCTTTGATTTGGAGAAGAAGAACACTAAAATTAGGGCTTCCAATTGTCGACGAAGCTGCGGCAGTGATCCACCTCTGTTATTCTTTCCCAAAATCGCACTCACGCCTTTTCTCTAAACCGCAACGTTCACTTCTTTTTTCTTACTTTTCCTCTGCAGCGCGTGACCTTCAAACCTCAACATTCACTCTCGCTTCTCTCACGTGTCACTGCTCTTCTCATATTAAAAACCATTAAAATAAGGCATGCCACGTAGGCGGTTAAAAATTGGGTCAAATAAGTGAGGCATTGTATCATTATTCTTTTTAATTAAGGTTAAAATATGTTTAAAGGCACACATTAAAATAAGTATTTATTTATTTATTTTAAAATCAACTAAGTTTTAAATAATTTTTAGAGATGCATATCTTGGATTAAATTGATGGGTTAAATATCTATTTAGTCCTTAAACTTTTACATGATATTGGAATTCATGCATGTCCAAAAGTTTGATACATTTTTATCCTCAAACTTTAAAATGAATAAATATAATCCTTAAACTTTGACATTAAATTGGAATTGATCAATGTCTGAAACTTTGATACATTTTGATCCTCAAACTTTGAAATCAATGGATATAGTTATTTTAACCCAATTATGTTAAATTTTGTTGACGCGTAAATTCGATCTGATTCGAAAATTCAATAGAAAATACTTTTCTTTTTCACTGGATCTAAAATTGTGCTTACTTTTTGTGGCTTTTTCACGTACATTGCCCATGGACGTCCACAAATAAAAGGATTGTGTATGTGTTGATGATGTTGGATTTGGTTCTCACTTATCCCATCCACGCCTCTTCCTTGTCCTCGCTCTCTCTCTCTCTCTCTCTCTTTTATTTGTTTAGATGACTTTTAATTGTGGTTTTGGGTGGGTGATTTCTTTAATTTTTCGAAGATTGAGGAGTAGGGATGACAAATAAACTCGTCTCCATGGATATTGTCTGAACCTATCCCTGTTTTGATAGGGAATCCCCGCATTGACTGGGTATGGATATGGATGTGGGGAATCCCCAACTTTTCAATTGGGTATGGAGATGGGTATGGGGATGTACATATCTATCTCGTTCCCATCTCCATACCGTCCCCATTTTAAATTATTAAAATATTCATAGTCACTTAAGTAAACTTATATATATTACTATACACTTTCTATTTTTATTTCTTTTAATTGTTTGATTTGCCATAAAATTTATTCACATTTCCAATATATTTTCATCTTATCATAACCTTTATGCAATTATGTTCAACTGATGTATGTCAATTAAATATTTTTTATATCTCACATTTGAATATTTCTATTCTTTTGTAATATTTTTATTTATTGTATATTTTCCTTTCACAGTAAAATGTTTAACATTCTCAAGCTGTGTTCAATAACATAAACCTTTCATTTACTAGGTAATATAAAAAAATTATCTTATTTACTCTATTATTATTAATTTTTGTTTCATTTGAAGAGACTATTTTGTTTCGCTAAAACAATTTTCATCATTTTTCAATCATTGACTTTGTTGATATTTTTAAAGTTTTCTCAGATCTCTAAAGTATTTCTCATTTTATCATACCCTTAATTATACATTTGTTTTTGTTTGTGCAATTTCATTCAATAGTCTCTTAAATTGGTTCTAAGACACATTTGATAGTTTTTAATATTTTTATTTGTTGTTTATATGTAGATTATATATTTTATATAACTATTTTTTATTTTTTAACTCATTATTATACTGTAATTTTGTCACTATAATTGTATAAATAAATTTTATTTACTATAATATAAAAATTTAATCTAATTGCCATGAACTTTATCACCATCCAATATATATTAAAGTTCAAAAGATTCAAAATCTATGTTAAAATTTTATTATTATTTGTTTAATCTTTGGTCTTTCCGTGATTTTAATCAACTGGTGTATTATAAATTTTAAAGTGTATAAAGAAAAGATTCATTAGAATTTAAAAAATTGAAGTAAGTAAACCGTTAAAATATATTTTAATTTGAATCTTGTTTTCCTTTTATATTTTTTTTAAAAAAATATTTAAAATTTTATCACTCTCATAAAATTTAATAGATTCTTTTATTCTCATAAAATTTATTTGGTATTCTAATTACAAGTATATACAATTATAATTTCTTTTAAATATTTGATATCGAAAAAACAATCTTCCTCTTAATATTATTTGATAATATTATGTCATTTACATTAATTATTTTATTTTATAAAAATTAATTAATTAATATTGAAAAGTAAAAAATGGGTACATGTATGAGTACGAGTATATACCCGTTACCTGGTGGAAATGGGATGGGACAAAAGTTTGATACCTGTTGGGTGCAGGTATAGGGATGGTGATGAATTTTTTCGATAGAGATGGGTATGAGATAGCGAAACCCATCCCCACGTCCTGTCTCATAGCCTTTCCTATTAAGGAGGAATAGTGCTTGAGCATTTTTTTGTAAACAGAGCACTACCTTTTTTGTAATCATAATTATATTGATTGTAGCTTTAACTAGTATAAAAAATGAAACAGTTTGGAAAAGTAAAAACTTTATATTATTCATTTCTATATCGATTCTAGAATGGGTATACAAAGTCGTCTCTTTTAACCCATATAACAAGGCTTTTCTACATTAGTGACATGACGCGAGCAACTAAACAAATACAAAAGAAGTGAAGGAGAAAAATATTTCTTACTTTTTTGTTTTTTAGCAAAAAATTGGTACATATTAAACGATTTTTTTTTTTTCAATTTTCAATTTTCAATTTTTAAATGCTTAATAGTTTTAAGAAACAATTATATTTGTGAAAATATTTGAAGCTAATTAAAAGAAAGTTTAATTATACATTTGGTCCCCATTTTCATTAAAAAATCACCAATTAGTTCCTCATTTTGTTTTGTCTCAATTAGGTCCCTATTTTTGAAAATGTTTGGTCATTTACATTAATATTGTACCAACGACGTTAATTCATGTGCCATTGGAGGTATGCACATGTGATGGTTCTTAGACTTTATACAGTATAGCCTCAAGGGATTATAATCTAACCACACACAAGGTTAATCCCTTTAGGACCTAGGACCCAAACAAGTCCAAAGACTAGAATCTCTTGCAACTCTCACTACATAATTCATTCTACTTTATTTAAGTGTGAATGATTATTAGAGTTGAGGATACCCCTTTACCGACATCTCCTATGTCAAGGCATACACTAAGATTATCTCTACAAGAATTTCTCCCTAAAATCCTTTAAACACCATCATCTTACATGCTCACAACCACATTCTCATATCAAATATTAACCATTTAAAATTATAAGCAATACCAATTCATACTAATAAAATCATTCATAACCTAAAAAGAACAAATATAACCAATAGGGGAAGATTGGCGCTTAGCAACAACACTTAGTGCCATTCTCCTTGTAATAAGTGGCACTCGACGTCACCTTGGCACCGCTCGACGCCCAACAATTCACAACATGTGCTCACCTGATGCAACCAGGACAAGGTCGCATGCAAGCCAAAACAGAAAAGAGTCACACACTAACGGAACTTGAACAAAAAAAATAGGGGTGCCAAATTAAATTTTGTTATTTAAATTATTTTTTTTAATTAAAAAAAATCTTCATTTCCTTCTTTTATTTCGTCTACTCAAGCACATATAATAGTAGAATACAAAAATATGACAATCATTCATTATTATATCATAAAATAACCATAAAAAATGTCATTAAATGTCAAAAATTACCTAGCATGAAACAAACTGGAGTAGTTAAAGTAGTTTCTAAGATAGGTGATAGACTTGTCTTTTCCTAGATACAAAATAACACACTAACATATGTCAAGTTACTTGTATTGTATAATATCACTTACTAAAATATTGTGCAATGCAAGTCAAGCAAAAAATCATCTAAAGTTAATAAATATTCATAGGTAGGCCAAATTTTAGGAATAACTACTTAAATTATGTAACGTCCCATTTAATCAATAAACATAATTAAAGGAAGCGTCACACAAAGATAATATAACAGCGCAGTTTTGGAGTTTTAAACTTAACTCCTTACAACCCAAGGCACACCACAATGCCCGAAAAGAAACAAGTTATAAAGTTTAATAGAAACATATAGAAATCTAAAGGACAGACTAGTACATGGGCCATAGCCCTAAAGAAAACACTAGTGCAGAAATTGATTTTTACCTCGCCTTATATGCCTCGGTTGTCCAGGAACCGAAGCATATAATGGCGCGGTGGCATTTTTGCAATTTCAGACAACTTTTATGCCTCGGTTCAGCTTAACCCGAAGCAAAAGAGAGGTATATGCTTCGGTTCGCCAAAAACCGGTGCCAAAGGAGGCTCATATGCTTCGGTTACACAGACCCGAAGCCAAAAACCCACTAGTCGTTACCTCTTTGGCCTCGGGTGGGTCTGAATCGGTGCCAAATAGGGCTATATGCCTCGATTCAATTAATAACCGAGGCCATATGCTTTAATTAGGGCACCAAATTCGCGAGCCCCCTTTCTCTTCTTCTTCCCCGCGCCCCTCTTTGCAACAGTACCCTTTCTCTTCTCCCTCTGGCATGGCTGTTTCAGGCGCGGTGGTGATGGTTGTATGCGCTGCTGCCTGTGCTTCTTCTTCTCCTGTGATGTGGCTGTGCGACGGAGATGGTGGAGTTGCGGTGGCTAATGCAGGTTCCATGGCTCGTTGACGCTGTTGTTGCGGGTTGTGTGTCGCGGTGCAATGAAGCTTTGCGTGAACGTTAATGGTGCAGATCAGTGTTGGAGCGTTGCGGAGAATGCGTCTTGCTCTCGCTGCTGCAATGGAGGTGTTGGTCGCAGTTGCAGATCTGCGCAGCGTTGATGATGGTTTGAATCTGGCTCGTGTGCAAGCAGTGGATCTGTGTTGATGGTGAACATTGCAGGTGCTGCCTTGGTGGTTGTAGGTCCAGACAATGTTGTTGTTGTTGCGGAACGCAGGTTGCTGTTGCGGTGTCGGAACTCGCGGTCACGGTGGTGGTGCTGAGCGTGACATTGGCGAGGAAGCTTAACACTATGGCTCCGGTTCATTTAGAATCGAGGCATAAAAGGAACTCTATGGCTTCGGGTAACGACCGAGGTCAAAAGGGGTGCCTTTAGGCCTCGTCCCAATATGCCTTGGTTCCACACCCGAGGCAAAATAAGGAAAATAACCGGGGCAAAAAGCCCTTACTACACTAGTGAAATCCCAATAAGAACATGAAGTCTAGCCCAAGTAAATTATGCAGCGAAATCATATCTCCCCTGTTGACCACAAGTACCTCTCGCATTGTCAACATACAAACATCGCAAAAGTACCTCATCGCAAAAGTAGAAGAACAACATACAAACAATCAAACAAGCAAGGGTAAGCTAGAGTAGATAACGAATTGTCATGCAGTCACATGTTAATACCCAGTCCAAGCAGTATTTTTGTACATCCAAACATGTTATGACTTTCTCAAGCAATACACTAGACTCTGACTCGACTCATCCGGATATGTATAACTTAGTCGGATTCAGCGGATGCTTGCACTTGTGGTGGATATCTTTGCTCACCCCCGATCTAAGTGTTACAAGTGTTACAATGTTCCCAATCCCCCACACACAAGGTTAACCCTTAATGAGTTTCGGGCCTCCTGCTACTCTCACCACAAGAGTTAGTCCGTTCTAACTGAGACTAACTGACTCCTTAGAGTGTCAGGATGCAACCTTACCTTGAATCCTTACCAAATTATATGGATGGGGCACCACCATGAACACCCACTAACAGGGGTCATGGAATTACGTCCCGACCACTAAAGCATGACCTTGAAATCTAACCTAGACACTTCAAGGAATTACGCACTAACACGGACCAATCATATTCAATCAATCAAGAAAGATTTGTCATGCATATATATATATATATATATATATATATATATATATATATTATATAAAACATTATAACCAATCCATTTCATGTTCCAGATCAAACCCATACCAATTCATCATACTCCATCCATGAATATAGAATTTCAACTCATCTCATTACCATGCCACTTTAATACCAACCATCTCATTTGTTTCACATCAGTCCAATTCGTAACCACAGCCTATACCATGCATTTCATTTCGCAAGCCTCATGCATTATAAAGAGTACATCATATATCAATACATTTCATTTAGCCAAACAAAGAAAACAGCGCAACCCGCAACAGATCTCGCTCAAGCCAGGAGCCCTCGCTAGGCGAGAGGGGTGCCCTCGCTTAGGTATTGGACTCTTGCTCAGGCGAGATCACGACAAGGGCGTTGGGAGACTTTCACATGGATCGCTTAGGCGAGCCCTCCTCGCCTGAGCGAGACAACCCCTCGCGCAAAGGTGAGGTTCCTCGCCTGGGCTAAAACAAGAGCAACATGCCAAGGCTCTCACGCGTTCTCGCTTAGGCGAGCGTCTCTCGCTTGATCGAGATAGTGCCTCACTCAAAACAAGAACTTTCGCCATAGTGAGAGCTCGAGTGCAGCCCTGACCTGTTCCTACAAGTCTTGCCTAGGCGAGACAGGCTCGCTTGGGCGAGAGTGTCGGACCTCGCCACTGTTTCTCCCTGCCACAAACATATTTTCACACCCAAACAATGATGCCAACCATCTCATACATTCATAGCAACATACAAACTCAATCAAATAGGAGGGTTCTAGCTTCCCTTACCTGGAATAAGCTAGTACAGTACGTCGACACCAACCACGGAGCACAACAGCTCTAGGAAAAGGCTAAGAATTTGAAACCAGTGGAATAGATTTTAAGATTGAGCTCACTACGAAACCCCAGTTGAGAAAAACACGAGATTACACTAAGGAAGGGAGAATATGAGTGGATGGGTAACTTACGTTGAGACGGGAAAGCAAACCCTAGCAAAGTAACGCTGCAGCTGTTAGAACAAAGGAGGCAGATTTCTGAAAGTGGGCAAGAGTTAGGGTTAAGGCAGACTTAGGATCTGGTTTCCTTTTGGGCCAGTCCTAGGCCCAACTGACTTTGGGATAGCCCTTTAAAATTAAGGCAGCATAAAAACAGGGCCTTACAAATTAAATATTTCATATTATTATATGCATATACAATTTTATTTGAAAGTGTAATATATAATTTATATCAAATTAATATATATATATATATATATATATATATATATATATATAAAATATATATATAAAAAAATTATATAGAAAAAATTATAAAGTTATCTTGATAACTCACTATATGTTATCGGTTTGTATTCAACATTTACATGAAATTAATATCTTCAACCTCTTGTTGTGAATTTAACTAGTATTAGCAGTATTTACTTCAGTTATAAAATAAAAAAGATATAACATATTTTAATATTAGTGTAACACTTATGTATATCTTAAAACTTTTTTCATTTATTTTTTTAGTTTCAAAAACTAATACAGTAATACTTTACACTTTGGATAATCTATTTTATACATACAAGTTTCCAGTTAGTTAAACAATTCCTAACTTTGATGTTAGTCGAGAAGCCTATGTATTCTCCTATTCCAGCAAAATTCAATGACATAATTTTTTAATTATATAAAATAGCTTTCAGGTATTGAATGTTTTAACCAAAAGTTTTTTCCCTTTATTTCAGAAAATATAATTTTAGAATTTATGTAAAAAGTAAAATTAAAAAAACCGTATGGAAGTCATGGCTCCCCTTTGTCATGACGAAGATCCGAACCTAGACTCACAATGAAATAAGCATAAAAACAACTTACACAAATGAAGAAACTGATAAGACAAAAAAGTATAACTCGCTAAGAGGATCACCGTACTGGTATCTAATCTTCAATAAAACGAACAAGGAATAAGATCTCTTAGAGAGAGAAGAGAACTCTTAGAGAAGAGTTTTTAGAGAGATGAAGAGTTCTCAAGTAATAAGATCCCTTTATGAAATTTATTTTTATACTTAAGCATTTTATTATTAAAATAATAGAGTCTCATTATTTTAAAACAATGTCACTGCTAAAATAGTTTTTTCTAGGTTCTCACAAATTATACTGATATTTTTATTAAATATTTTTAATAAGGTTAAATTTATTTAAATTTGTAAGGCCCACTTTTGTCTTAAAACTTTTTAGGCCTGATCTAATTAAAGGGCTCAAGGCCAGCCCACTTGTTTCCTTTTAGAAACCCCTTCAGCTTTTCGCACTGCAATTTCCACTAAGCTTTCCTTCATTCACCCAAAAATAGTTCTCACTCTTGCTCTCATTGTAACTAAAGCTCAGCTAGGGCTCTTGAGAGAACCTCCTCCGAGCTAACCAAACGCTCCTCCTCCAAGTAATTTGAATGCCAAACCCTTGTTTTTCCTCCCTTTCCAAGTTCAAATGTGTTGGTTTTGTCATAGGTTCTCCTTAGAACCTCATTTTTTTCCTGTGTTCATACTTTCAGCCCTTTAGTTTGCTTCTAGAGTTGTGGTGCTCCTTCTGTTAGTGCTTTCTCCTTCTCTAGTTTAGCTCTTAGTCAAGATAAGGGAAGCTAGGGTTTTATAGGTTTTTAAAATATTTTGCTTGTTTTTAGTTCTGTTTCGCGTTCTTAATGATTGGATGATGCTTGTGATTTGTGTGAAAATATATTGTTTGTGTGGATGCCAAGATTTTTGTTGTTGCATGCAGGAGTAGTAGAGAAACTACTATTCTTGCCCAGGCGAGAATCCTCTAGCCTAAGCGAGAGTAGTAGAGAACTCTCCTTTGCCTCTGTATGAGTTGTAGCTCAAGCGAGAATTCTTTCCCAAGCGAGAGCAACCTCACCTAAGTTAGAAGGTCTAACTTAAGCAAGAACTCATAACCATGCACTATACCCTCTATTTGAGCTTTCGCCCAGGCGAGGAGAGTCTAGCTTAAGCGAGGGGACCCTGTCGCTTGAGCGAGACCTTTTAGCTTGAGCGAGAATGAGGCATATTGGTTTTAAACTCTTTGATTTGACTTGTGGTTGATTGAATTACTCTTAGAAGCATGAACCTATGACAATGCATGTATAATGAGATATGTTGAACTGAAATTTGTTGTGATTGGTCTGAATTGATAATGGATGCATGCGAATGTTTATATGTTATGTGCTTGATGTAATGAAATAAGGATTCAAGGAAGTCTGCATCCTGACACTCTAATGAATCAGTCAAACTCACATAGAGTAGACTTGTTTAAGTGGTGAGAATAGTAGGAGGACCTAGTCTTTTGGCAAGATAATGGCCTTAGATGATCATGGACTAACCTTGTGCGTGGTAGGGTGAAACCCATTGTCAATGGATCTATAGAGCAGTAGAGGTCACCACAAGTGCAAGAAACCAGTGAATCTGATCTAATTACACGTATCATGATAATCGAGTTAGAGGGTCTTTGAATTGTTTGCTATCATATGATAAAAATTATTTTTTTCTCTAGCTTACCCTTTTCTCTTTGTGTCTATTTCCTGTTTGGATTTCCTTTTTTCAATGATCACCAAATATTTGGTGTGCAACAGATGTAGAAACTTCTAGTGATCACGCGGATGGCGGAGATGCAGCGATTTAGACTAGGCTTTATTGTTATAACTATTTAAGCACCTTTTGGAACTATTTTATTTGAATCCTTTCCCGGTTGAGTAGTCCGTTTTGCCAAATTGTGTTATTTGTGGGGCATGTTTATAGCATTGTTCTATACTATTGGTTTTTCTTTTCCAATATTCTATTGGATAAATGTAATAGCGAATTCTCATATATTTTATGTCGCGTGTTCTATTTTATGTTATGATTATGTGATGTTTTATTTATTAGAATTTATCTATTAAATGTGATGTCACAAAATTTAAATTATATTGAACTTTATTTAAATTTTGTTTTAAAATTTTAAATGTATTTGTATTTACATTTTATTGCATTATACATTAATATTATTTTTTTAATTTGAATTTATATTTCAAATATATGTATAGATTTCCACTCAATTATAAATAAATTTTCGTATTAATATATATATATATATATATATATATATATTCATACATATAATTTTAATATAAGTGTAAATATAAATAAAAATAAAATAAAGAGTATAAGTGTTCCTTTATTAATAGCAAGGATGAAAATGAATTTTAAGATTATATAGATTTATAAATTAATAAATTATATTTTAAATATTTAAAACTATGGAGGATTTGGTGGTTTCATTTACTGACGTAATATGAAATTTTTCATATGCTAATTGGCTGAAGGTGAATATTGGTGGTGTATTATGGGTTGTCCTGGTTTAGCTTCATGTGCTAGTAGTTTTAAAGGATGTTGAGGTGAATATTTGGGTAGTTTTCAACTTTTTTATAGGTGCAAACTTCTATTTATGCTGAGTTTATGGGGGTCATTTTTGGTTTGGAGCATGCTTGAATGGAGTGTTATCATAGGCTTTGGTTGGAGAGTGATTCTTCTTTAGTTTGTCATGGTGTTTTGGACCAACGAATGGTTCCTTGGAGTCTTAGAGAGAGATGACGTTGGTGCTTGCATTTTTGTAACTACATGCACTTCAAATTTTCTTTTCATGAGGAAAATCATTATGTTGGTAAGTTGCATAATTTAGTTTGGATTCACATATAACAATATAAGTTATATAATGTTTTGCCCCCATGTATTTATTTAGTTTCATCTCATAATAGGTATATTTTGTGTCGGGAAGTGTAACTTTATCTTAGGTTTTTTTGTGGTCCACCATGCTTTGTATTCTTTTATTTTTTTTTTCTTTTTAATAAATTTTCATGTGATGGCAAATAATTGATAGGTAATGGGATGTCAACATATCTAGGATGTTAAAGTTCATAAGTTCACACTACAAGAAAACTCTTAAATAATAACTAATTTTTGTGACAAAAAATTGTTAGTCACTATATTGACCAATTTAGATTCCAATTTACAAAATAAATAATTCTTGGTTACTAAAATAGTCACTATTGTGAATAAAAAATTATAATTAGTCTTTAAATTAATCATTAATTAATTAGAAACTGTTCCTGCAAAGAACAAATAAGATTAGTTAGGCACAAGTATCACCTTACCCATATCCGCTATCTCCTCGGTTGGCTTCTCCCCTTCTTGCATACATCGGCTTGGACCCAGGAGGGGTTACCTGCAGAAGGGACTCCAAAGCTTAAGTCAGCCAAAGCTCTCAAAGTCAAATCAGGTGATTAATGTAGTAATGAATGCGTACCTTTAATTCGTGGGGTCCATGTGTACTTATAGATTATTAATTATGTTTGCCCATTCCATGGGCTGGGCCCTGGTTTGGGCCATAGGTGGGCCTAGGCCCTTAGTCTCGACTATTGGGGGCTCACTAGATATCAGGGGGCTTTGATTTCATTGAGTGTCTTAAGGTTGTCGGCACAAATCGACTACTCCCTTTGGCGGTTTGTGTTGGTCATATGCTATCCTAGGCGGGTTATTCCTCTTAGCGTCTTATGTTACCGGTTCAAGTCGGTTAGGCTTAGGTCAACCCAGGTCGGTTACTTGAATGATTTTGCGTGTAGGTATGGTGATCGTTTATTATTATTATTTGGTTAAATTGGCTCAGTGTGGTACACCAGTCCCCTAGCCTTTGCCGATATAGGTATGTTGGTCAAGGGTGATATGTGTTGATATGCCAGTGGGACCGGTTAGGTGTTGTACACAAGTCCCCAGCCTTCAAGTGTGATGAACAATGTTAAGGCTAAAGGCAGGAAAAGGTTGGTAGCAGGTGAAAGGATGTCAGAGGTCAAATCAAAGAGGGGTTTTTGCGCCGTCGTTTTTGATACTCATGGCTTTTGAGATGGTTGTGTCAATTGGTATGGGTTGTGATTTTGGCGGGAAGAGGTTTCATCATTTAGGATTCACACCTATAAATTTGGATTTTATGATGGCTGAATGCTTAGTGGTTCATTTGCGAGAATTTCACAATTAGAGATATTGTGTGCGTTATACCTGTCCAACTAGTTCCTAGTTCCTAGTTCCTGCCGTCAACTTTTCAGAAAAAAGGTATGTCTAGTAGTGATAGTGTATCGTTGTCTTCGTCCAGTAGTGAGAGTATGAAGTTTGGGGGGAGTATAGGTAGACACATTGAGGAGGAAAGTACTAGTTCTACAGGTATGGTAGGCAGAATTCCGATGGAAACAGTGACTGAGGTGCGAGAAGACCCTCCAGAAGAGTTAGCGAAGAGTAATTGACCGGCCAAGGGTGTCTATGGGTGGGTGGCTGCTGACGTTCGTAATCAATCGTCTTTGTTTCGATGGTCTCGTCTGCTGAACTCTTGGTTAAATTGTACCCCTGTTATCGGGAAAAGTGTGAATAGGGTATCGTTTCCTTGGAGCGGGTGAGCGCCATTGACCGCGTATGCCATGGGCAAGAGGGGGCGACCGAGAAGTTTTTTTATATGTACATGTGCCATTTCTCCCAACTGCATGTGAGGTTACCGCTAAACGACTTTACCATGGGGGTACTGCGTGCGTTGAACGTTGCACCTACACAGCTGCATCCAAATAGTTTGGCCTATATGCAAGCCTTCCGTGTTTTGTGCCAATCACTATATCTACAACCTTCTCCTCATGCATTTTTGTACTTCTATGATACTAGGCCCCACCAGCCAACTACTTGGTTATCTTTGGTGAGTCGTCCTAGCATCAGCAAATTGGACGCGTTCTCTAAGTCCTTCAAGCATTTCAAAGACGGATACTTTAAAGTTATGGTGAAAGAGGAGGGCAGGTCCCATTTCCTTAATGCAGATGGGAGCACAAAGTTCCCGTTTAGCTGGACGGGAAGTCCTTCTCGATATAAGGACATGGGTATCGACGAGTTATCGGCGGTTGATAAGGAGGTGGTGAAGGTCTTGATGAAGTTTACCGATAAGTTGCCCACTAAGGGTCTAGTTAGAGTTTATAATTCGGTTCACCCGATTATTGATATAGAAGGTATCTGTTTATTACTTAACTTGTATTAATGCTTCTAAGTTGACTTAACCGGGTTTTGATGTGTTGTTGTAGGGCACATGGCTCAATCTGGAAAGGAGAACCTGGCACTTTTCGAGGCGTTGAGGAAGGAGATGGCCGCCAAGGCTAAAACAGCTGGGAACACTAATGTTCCCAACTTGTAGGAGTCACTGGTTGAGGTGCACGTGCACGACGGTACTAAGAGAAAGGCTGAGTTGCCGGCTTGACCCGACAAGGGTAAAGATGTAAAGAAGGTCAGGACGGAATTACTTGGGGCGGAGTCAGCTAGTGGGACGAAAGGGCCAGAGTCCAGTTTCATTGAGTTGCCAGAAACGTCTGTTAGGAAATATATTGCTATTAATCTTCTAGAGACAATCATCAAATCTATCGAGGGTATGGAGGCAGATCATCTCGTAAGGACCATGGTTGAATTTGGAAGCAAGGCATTGATACTAAGTCGCCGGGTTGGGTCTTTGTACCAACGAGAAGTGAAGGAGGGAGGTAAGGAAAAGGTGGAGGAATTACAAGGAAAAGTTGATAAGTTTGCGGAGGAGAGGGCCGCTTGGAAGAAGGAGAGGGAGAGTTGGGAGGAGGAGAGGAAAAGGTTGGGAACCTGGAAAGTTCGTTGCTTGGATTCGGAGGGAAAACTTAATAAGAGGATAACGGACCTGGAGGCTGACTATGACGACTTGAAGGAAAAATATGAGGGTGTTGAGATTGAACTTGATGATTTGAAGGGCTGTATTATCCAAGAGCATATTAATGGGTTCCAGAAGGGGTTGCGGCAGGCGACCTTCTTTTATAAGGATGTTGATGCTGCTGACTCTAAGTTTGATGTAAATAAAGATGTTGTTGATGGGCAGCTCGTTAACGAGGCTGAGAGTAGCCCGGAGGGGGAGGTGGAGAAGGAAGCGACCGAGGAGGAGAAGGAACCGGCGATTGCCATGGAAGGTGGCGATGACAAGGCAGAATAGGACTTTTATTTTTTATGATATGAAATCGTTATTGAGCCTATGTCTGTAATAATTGGTACATCATGTGTGTGGCACTCCGTACATTTCTTTGCTTTTATTTTAATATGATTAATGCTTTAAGTATGCTATATTGTTTGTCGGATGTCAATAGTACTTATGTTTGGCAAATTCAGTTGTTTGTTAAGGGTGTTCGACCCAGGCCGCTTACTTGTGGTAAGGGTGGGGAACTTAAACGAATTAACCAATAAGTTAAGGGTGTTCGACCCAGGCCACTTTCTTGTGGTAAGGGTGGGGAACTTAAACGATTTAACCAACAAGTTAAGTGTGTTCGACCCAGGCCGCTTACTTGTGGTAAGGGTGGGGAACTTAAACGAATTAACCAACAAGTTAAGTGTGTTCGACCCAGGCCGCTTTCTTGTGGTAAGGGTGGGGAACTTAAACGATTTAACCAACAAGTTAAGTGTGTTCGACCCAGGCCGCTTACTTGTGGTAAGGGTGGGGAACTTAAACGAATTAACCAACAAGTTAAGTGTGTTCGACCCAGGCCGCTTACTTATGGTAAGGGTGGGGAACTTAAACTATTTAACCAACAAGTTAAGGGTGTTCGACCTAGGCCCCTTACTTGTGGTAAGGGTGGGGAACTTAAACGATTTAACCAACAAGTTAAGGGTGTTCGACCCAGGCCGCTTACTTGTGGTAAGGGTGGGGAACTTAAACGAATATGAGAAACGAAGTAATGAATGGTCATAAAGTTGGGAACCCTTTGTATTATTCATTGAATCTGGGGTGCCTCGTTAAAACCTCCCCGGCTAAAACCTTCCTTAGGGAAAAAAGACCAGGTGAGGAAAAAGAGTGCACCTAGGGTTACAAGTGTTTGGTGCGATGCAATACATGTTTTTAACTAAATTAGAACTTGAGATGGGACACATTCCATGTATTGGGTATTTCTTCCCTAGATAATTGCTCCAGCCGGTATGCTCCTCCCCTAGCGTCTTCACGTATTCGGTGTGGGCCGTCCCAATTGGCGGAGAACTTGCCATCCTTCTTTCTTGCACTGTTGGCCATTCTCCAAACTAAGTCTCCTTTTGCGAACGATCTTGGGCATAGGTTGGCGTTATATTTCCTGGCGGCTTTTCGTTTGGCAGCTAAGTTGCGTATTTGAGCTTTTTCTCTTAGCTCAGGTAGGAGGTCAAGGTGGGTGGCCATGTTTTGATGATTGTGGGTTGGGTCGTATAGTTCTCGGCGTAGGGATGGTTCACCAATTTCAACGGGTATCATGGCGTCTGCACCGTATACTAGGCTGAACGAAGACTCGTTCGTTGCTGATTGAGGGGTACAACTGTAGGCCCACAACACTTCTACTAGTTCTTCTGGCCATCGGCCTTTGGCGTTGTCCAACCGCTTGCGCAGCTCCACTAGGATAACCTTGTTTACCGCCTCGACCTGTCCGTTGGTCTGTGGGTGTTCAACAGAGTTGGTTATGTGTTTGATGCCTAGACCCGGTGTAGAATTTAGTGAGTTCTTTATCTATAAACTGTCGGCCATTGTCGATGATGATGGTATGTGGGACACCATATCGGCATATAATATTCTTCCAAACAAATTTTTGGACCTGCTGGGCTGTGATGATGGTTAGTGGTTTGGCCTCTATCCACTTGGTAAAGTAATCGACGGCTAGTATCAAGAATTTTACTTGGCCTTTGCTGGGTTAGAAGGGGCTGAGGATGTCCATTCCCCACTTTGCGAAGGGTCACGGGGATAGGATAGAATGAAGTTGTTCTTGTTTCTGATGAATGAGGTTGCCATGTTTCTGGCATGGTTTGCATTTTTTGACGAAGTTTTGGCAGTCTGCTTCCATAGTCGGCCAGAAGTAACCGGCGCGAAGGATTCTGGTAGTCATGGTACGTGCGCCGGAATGGTAGCCGCATATGCCTTCGTATAATTCCTTAATGATGTACTAGGCTTGTTCTGTAGTGACGCATTTGAGAAGCGGTTGGCCATATCTGCGTTTGTAAAGATCATCGCCTATCATGGTATATTTGACGACCTTAGCCATCCAAGTTTTGTCAGCATCTGGTGGGGGGTTGTCGGTTTAGAGATATTGGATATAAGGGGTGGTCCAGTTGTGGGCTTGGGGATGGGTGAGGTTGTTGGCTCGGGTGTGGGTTAGGTTTTGGCAAGTATTTGTGATGGAAGGTGTGGATAGTGTCTGTTGTAATAGGGATCGGTGGCGACTTTTTAATTTGGTGCTGGCTAATTTGGATAGGATGTTGGCTCTGATGTTGTCGGTCTTAGGAATATGTTCGATGCGGACTTGGTCAAAAGCGGATTGAATGACTGCACGAACTAGATGGTAATATTCTGAAAGGGTGGGGTCCTTGATCTGGAATTCATCATTCAGGTGGCCCACAATAAGCTTTGAGTCAGTTTTTCACGTTAAAGATTCGACGCCAACTTCGCGGGCCAGGGAAACGCTGGCGAGGATGGCTTCGTATTCGGCTTGGTTGTTGGATGTTTTGAAGGCGAAGTGGAGGGATTTCTCAATGAGGATATCGTTGGGGCCTTCTAACACGATGCCAACGCCAACACCTTTCAGATTTGAAGAACCATCTACATGAAGTGTCCACTGGTCCTCTATGGGTGTCTGTTGGAGGTCATTAACGAAGTCTAGGAGGCATTGGGCTTTTATGGGGCCATGGGGTTCGTAACGAATATTAAATTTGGACAACTCAATGGCCCAGGACAACATCTGTCCTGCCAGGTCTGGTTTTTGCAATATCTTCTGGATTGGGTAATCGATTTTGACGGTGATGCTGTGGTTTTGGAAGTGTGGGTGCAAGCGGCGAGCTGCGTGTACCAAGGATAGGTCCAAATTTTCCACCATTTGGTATCTGGTTTCCGGATCTTGCAGCGTTTTGCTGACAAAGTAAACATGATGCTGTGTGCCGCCCACATCTTGAACAAGCGTGGCGCTGACTGTGTGATCGGTGGCTGTGATGTAAACTAGCAGGGGTTGATGAGTATCCGGCTTGTGGAGGATAGGTGGTGAGGTAAGGGTGGTTTTCAGCTTTTGGAAAATTTTTTCGCAGTCGTCAGTCCACGTTAACCTGACGGATTTTTTGAGGAGTTGTATTATGGGTTGGGTTTGTTCAACTAGTTTGGGCAGGAAGCGAAAAATGGTTGTAAGACGACCTATGAGGCGTTGGACTTCTTTGATGTTGGTGGGACTACGCATTTCGATAATCGCTTTACATTTTTCAGGGTTGGCCTCTATGACGCGCTAGGTTAGCATGAATCCGAGGAATTTGCCACGTTCGACACCGAATACACACTTGTCGGGGTTGAGGCGGAGGTTGTATTAGCGTAATGCGGAGAAGACTGCTGAGAGGTCCTGCGTGTGTTGGTGATAGCTTGGAGATTTGACAATCATGTCATCGACGTATACTTCGACACATTGTCCCATCAAATGACTGAAAACCCTGTCCATCAACCGTTGGTAGGTTGCTCCGGCGTTTTTGAGGCCAAAAGGCATAACTCTGTAAAAATAATTGGCGTCGTCTATGATGAAGGCGGTCTTGTTCATGTCGGATGCGGCCATGGGGATTTGATTGTAACCGAAATATGCATCCAAGAAACTGAGTACTTTATTTCCCGCTGCGCCGTCAACAAGTTGGTCAATGTTAGGTAAGGGGTAGGCATCTCGAGGATAGGCTTTGTTTAGATCTGTGTAATCAACACACATCCGCCACTTGCCGTTGGCTTTCTTAACCAAGACCACGTTAGAAAGCCAAGTGGTGTATTGAGCTTCTTCAATGAATCTTGCGCTTAGTAACTTATCGGCCTCGGCCTTAGCCGCTAGGCGTCGTTCCTCGCCGAGTTTGTGTTTTTTTTGAGAGATATAGCGGGCTTCTTTGTAGATGGATAACTTGTGGGATGCTACCAAAGGGTCTACTCCAGGTAAGTCAGCTACTAACCAAGCGAAAAGGTCCGTGTTGCCGACTAGAACAGGTGTGATGATGGCATGCTCGTTAGAGTTTAATCCGGTGCCTAGGTTGATGGAGTGGCCATTTGGAAGTTCTAGGGCGGAGGTTTCTTCAATAGGTTCGAGACGAACATTTCGGCCCACTTTGGGCTCTAGATCTTCTCCCGATAGAGCGATCCCGGAGCTAGGTGGTCACTCGATGTGGTTGGTTTGCTGGATTGGGAGTTGTGGGCGTAAGCTGGCCATGTAGCATTCGAGTGCCAAGCGTTGGTCGCAATGGACGGTGAGAATGTCACCAGAAGGGGAAGGGAATTTCATGGCCAAGTGAGGGGTGGAGACGATAATGTCGACGGTGTTGAGCGAGGGACGGTCAAGGAGGACATTATAGGATGTGGGTGCGTCCATGATGAGGAAGCGGATGGAAATGGTTTTAGTTTGGGCTCTGTCACGAAATACGGTGTAAAGGTCAATGTAGCCGCAGGTGGAAACCTGTTCTCCAAAAAAGCCATAGATGGGTTCATCATACGGGACCATGGCAGTGTCTAGGAGTTGGAGTTTTTGATATGTTGCCCAGTAGAGGATGTCAACGGAGCTGCCCTGGTTGACAAGGACTTTCTTAACTGCGTAGTTTTCGATTTCGACAGTGATGACCATGGGGTCGTCTTGCTGGTGATCGAGGTCATGGAAGTCGTTGTCCATGAAGGTGATGGGAGGCATGTGGCGTCTATGATGGGAATGAATAATATGGTTGATGGATTGGATATGGCGGAGGTGTTTCTTTCTGGCAGAAGAGGTGGATCTTCCACTAGCGAAACCGTCAGAGACTGTGTTGATAGTGCCACGTAGGGGGGGTCGGTAGGGGTAACATCGGTGCGAGCTGGTTGGGGGTCCTGGTTAGTTGGTTGGGTAGGGCGTCTGTCGTGGCGAGAGTCGTGGGGAGGGCGTTTATGGTCAAATCGAGGAGGGTGACGGGCTCGAGAGGAATTATCATCTCTGCGGATGAAGCGGCGAAAGTGGCCAGCATGAACCTATTCTTCAATTTTATCCTGGAGTGCTTTGTAGTCCTCTGTAGTGTGGCCATGGTTGCGGTGGTAGCGGCAATATTTGGTCATATCAACATTGAGGGGAGTGGTCGTCTTGCGCGGTGGCGAGATAAGGTCAACTTGTAAGGCCTCATCAAGGAGGCGGGATCTAGGGACATTAAGCGGAGCATATCTAGTAAAGCGGAGTTGACGGGGCTCTCGTGGTTTGGGATCAGAGCGGGGGGGTGGTGGGGTGGGGTTGGCGGTGGTGGCGGCATAGTCATTGCAGAATTTGGTGTGGAGGATCTGCATTTCCTCCATTCGAACATAGTCGGCAGCACGCAACTTGAGCTCGTGCATAGAGGCAGGTGGGTCGAGGTAGACATTGTTGGCGAAGGGGCCGGGTTGGAGGGTAAGGGCCATACATTGGAGGATCATTTCCTAGTTGAGGTGTGGGATGCGAAGGGCTGCCTTACTGAAACGATCGATGAATGCCCTGAGCGGCTCACCTCATTCTTGCCTGATGTCTACGAGGGAGATTATAGTAGTTTGATGTGGACGGCTGCCAGCGAAATGGGTTGAGAAGATGTGTGAGATGGCGTCAAAGTTGTCGATTGAGTAAGGTGGAAGGGTTGTGAACCATTCGAGAGCAGGGCCTTTGAGGGTGGTGGGAAAGGCTTTGTAGAAGACTGCGTCTTGGGAGGTGTACACAGCAACATGAGTGATGTAGACTTTAAGGTGTTCGTCGGGGTTGATTTCACCAGTGTAGCGGTCTAGTGTGAAGGGTTCCCACTAGGCGGGAATGGGGGTGTTGGCGATGAAGTAGGTGAAGGGGTGGCGACGTCTGGGTTGGGGTGGTGGTAGTGGATGGGGGGGATTGGATGGTGGATAAGAGTGGGAAAGGTGGAGGTGAAGTTATGAGGGGGGATGTGGGTCGCAGGGAGGTAGTGTGGGTTGTAAGGTGGGGCATGGGTAGTGTGTAGGATGGTGGATATATTGTAGGGGACCTGGGTGGTGGGGAGGGTAGCAGCAGGGGTAGGGGCCGCGGTGTGCCCTGGTAGGGTGGAGGGGAAGTGAGTGGGATGGGTTGAGGGAATGGGTGTTTGTTGGGTGGTGGTGAAGGTGTGAGGGGTGAGGTTGTACTTGCTTTCTTCTTCTGTGGGCTGGAAGGCCGGGGACCTTGCAGCTTCAGATGCCTCCTTGGCCTTTCCCTTTTGAGTGGGATCGGCCTCGATCTTTCGCCTGAGGCAAGAGTTTTCTTGTCCATCTCATCAACGCTGCGTTTCTTCAGATCAGCCAGCTCCTATTGCATTTTGGCTTGACCGTCAAGGATGGCACCCAGATCTGGGGTGATGTTAGTGGGTCCTGAGGGCCCAGCGTCAGCTTGCTTGTTAACTCCAGCTCTACTACGGGTTGAAACTATCTTCGAAGAAAAATGGGTAGTAAGGTGTTGTCTCGTGCCCCACGGTGGGCGCCAATTGTTCTTGCAGAGAACAAATAAGATCAGTTAGGCACAAGTATCACGTTACCCATATCCGCTATCTCCTCGGTTGGCTTCTCCCCTTCTTGCATACATCGGCTTGGACCTAGGAGGGGTTACCTGCAAAAGGGACTCTGAAGCTTAAGTCAGCCAAAGCTCTCAAAGTCAAATCAGGTGATTAATGGAGTAATGAATGCGTACCTTTAATTCGTGGGGTCCATGTGTATTTATAGATTATTAATTATGTTTGTCCATTCCATGGGTTGGCCCTAGTTTGGGCCATAAGTGGGCCCAGGCCCTTAGTCTCGACTATTAGGGGCTCACTAGATATTAGGAGACTTTGATTTCACTGAGTGTCTTAAGGTTGTCGGCACAAACCGACTACTCCTTTTGGCGGTTTGTGTTGCTCATATGCTATCCTAGGTGGGTTATTCCTCTTAGCGTCTTATGTTACCGGTTCAGGCTGGTTAGGCTTAGGTCAGCCCAGGTCGGTTACTTGAATGATTTTGCGTGTAGGTATGGTGATTGTTTATTATTATTATTTGGTTAAATTGGCTCGGTGTGGTACACCAGTCCCCCAGCCTTTGCCGATATAGATATGTCGGTCAATTGTCCTTTGTGTTAAAAGTAACATAAAATAATATTTAGATAAGTTGTAATTTTTGAAATTTTTTTAATAATAAATAAAATTATTCATAATATTTATTAATTGAAAAAAAAAATATTTTTGAAGACATCAATGAAACTATTTACTTTGAATTTGGAACTTATTCCCTTTTCATTTGGAATCGGTTCCCTTTTTCATGCATGCTTCTTTTACTCGGTTCCCTTTTTCATGGAACCTATTCCAAATTTTTTTCTTTTGCATTTTTTGTGGCAGGAAGTTGTTGTTGTGTTGGACGTTAAAGCATTTCACTACAACAGAGTTGAAGGACTCCTTTGCCTCTGCCTCTATTAGACATTGTTGTGGTGGTTGTTGTTGGTGTCTTTGGCGTCAACGGTGGATGTGGTGTTGCGATGGGTCGTTTTGGGTCTCGTATTGTGGTGTAATGGTGATAAAATAACGAGGATATTTTAGTAAAGTGGTGAGAATCACTCCCAAATCTCATGTAGCAAGTGGGATGCTATAATGAGAGAAATCCTGCAAATCGGTGCTTTGCCCCGTTTTGCATTCCATACAAAAGAACGTGATATATCCCTCAAATCAATGCTTTCAATTACCCATGAAGAGTAATTCAGTTCAAAAGAACACAATGTAAGTGTGGTTAACTTATATAAAAAATTTATACATTTGTTTTATATTTTTATACTATTATATAAAAAATAATATATGTTGACTTGATGTTGAATAATTCATAATTACTTCATTAAATTTCACATCAAATTTATATAATTCAAAATGGTAAGTTTTTTTTAATAATTATATATATATATATATATATATATATATATATATATATATATATATATATATATATTAACACCCTAATAAAACTATATAATCCTTCAAATAAAGGAAAATATATGTAAAAACACTTTAGGATGACAATATAACTTAGATGTCAAATTCATAGTGATGTCTAACATGAGTTTATGTGAGAAAACAATATATGTAAAACACAAATGTTTAATAAAAAAAATCACAAATAAACTTTAATATCTATATATGTTTGTGTACATAGTATATGTATATATCTCATCACACAATACATGTAAGAGTAAACTATTACATAAGATTCAATATAACACTTATATTTACAAGTGAACCTAAGAATAAAGAATCAAAGTAAGTTAATTACAACTCTTGTCGCACCTCTCACAACTCATCCCTCAACTTCTTACCACTTGATATCTTATTCTATGTGACTAGAAATGAAACAAAGCGGGATAGGGAGACAGAGATGGAGATAAATGAGTATTGAGACGGGTATAGAGGTTGAGACAAAGCGGAAATGTACATAGTCTTTTCTTCGTTCCCATACCCAATTTTAAAATTAGGTATTACTGATAGCCATACATTTTGGGAAGACAAGTATTTGATCATTGTGCACTACTCTTAAAATCTGTTTCAATTGATTCGAGTGCAAAGCCTTTTATAGGCTGAGTGTTTTTCAAGACAAAAGCCAAAACAAATATGATAGATAAGTGTTGTACAAGTGTAAATAACTAAGGAAAGGATAGGAGTTTTTGTACAATAAATTGAAATGTTCTTACATTAAGGTTTTCTTTAAAATGGTTGTGACTTGTACTTATTATCCATAACCAATGTTGTTACAATTCAGTGCTTATGAACTTAAGTTCTTCAATAGGCTGAGTTTTTTTGTTTTTTAAAAAAGGATAGATCAGTATTGCACGTGTGTAAATAAGTGGGCTATAACGTAGGACTTTTTTGTACAATTTTTTGAAACGTTGTTACATTAAAGTTTAATTTAAAGAACCAATGACTTGTACTTGCTATCCACCACCAATGTCATTAGAATTCATTGCTTTTAAACCCTAAATGCTTCAATAGACTGAATGTTCTCCAAAAAAAAAACAGACCAAAAGAAACATAATTAATAAATGTTACGCATGTGTAAAAAAGTGGGGTGGGAAAGCGTTTTTGTACAATTATTTGAAACGTTGTTACGTTAAACTTTACTTTAAAAAGGAAGTGACTTGTACTTCTTATCGACCACTAATGTTGTTACAAGTTAGTGCTTATGAACCCTAACTGATGTTGGATTATCTTTTTCCTTTTTAAGATTAATGAATATAGTGTGAGTTGATTAAGAAAGCTAAGTGAAATCTCCACTGGACATTAAGATAGCATGATATCTAGATGTGAAGGTTCCTTTCACAAAGCTCAAGAGAAGAATGTGATGGATTGATTCAAGGCAAAATAAGAATGGAAATGCATGAAATGGTAAAAACCCAAGACACACAGAGAGAGGAAGAAAGCATAAAAGGGAAATGAGAGAAATGGTGTAATGTGAGAAGCACACCACTTTAGAAGAGAGGAAAAGCCATTGACTATTCTAAATATAAGTGATGGTGTCGCCACTTGAATCAAGGTTCAAGATAAGGCTTAAAAGCATTCACTCCCTAGGGTGGAAGACTCTCATAATGGTTGATACACAAAGGTATTAAATTTCTCCAAAATGATCAACCTCTTTTACAAATGTTAGAGGACCCCTTATATAGAAGTGTTTAGGGATCTCTAAGCAAAAGAAAAAAGTTATAAAAAGGATTACAATGCAAATAACGAAACTTAGAGTTTAGAAAGTAGGTCAACAAAGGAGCACATGGACACATTCTAGAAGCCTTCTTGGCCAAGGTAAGGTAATGCACCTTCTAGATGTTTCTAGACTCCCTGGTGGCCAAGGCATGTGGTCATTCTTTCTAGATGTTTCTAGAAACCTATGCTCCTTCTTTCTCTTCCATATGTGCTCTTCAAAAGCCATCTAAATGTGCCACTTGTCCTCTCCTACATCACCTCCTAAATAACCTACAAAACAAGTAAAAATATATTATCATGTTGGCTTAGGTTAAGCTGGTCTTTGAGTCAACAAGTCAACCTAAGGTCAAGGTCAACAAGTCAACTTAAAATAGTCAACTAAGCCAACTTCATGGAATTCAAACTAAGGAAAATAAAAGCAAAGAAAGGGCTCAAGGAACTCCCTTTCTTCTAAGCATGTGCCATGGGTCATCATCCTGGGGATCAAGCCTTAATCACTAACTGCTTCAATAGGTCAATAGGCTGAGTGTTTTCCAAAATAAAAGCCACAATAGATCTAAAATCTGGTACATAAGTATTGCACATGTATAAATAATTTAGGAGCAGGGAAGAACTTTTTGTACAAATTTTTGAAAGCTTATGACCCTCTAGTTTTTTTGAATAAAAAATTAGTTGTAATTCTTGTCCACCATCAATTTCCTTATAATTGACAAATATGACCACTAAAGTACTTGAATAGGCTAACTGTTTATGAAACAAAATTAGGAACCAGATCTAACACATACGTGGACCACATAGGTTAATATGTACAATTTTTGTAAACTTTGTTCCAATTGTAGAAATATAAGGCCAACCCATATATTGAAATCACTTGTCCATTATACATAAAATATAATTAATTACAACATAAGTTTACATCATGTACATCCTATACATTGTCTACCTTTTATATTAGTATAGTCCAATAAAGAACAATGTACATTATTAACTTCTAACAAATAAATCTAAGTTTTGAAGCACACTTTCCCTAAGGATATTGTCTTCATCTAGTATCCAATCACAAACATATTTTTTCCTAATATGTTGTAGTTCTTCTTGCACAAAAAAATATTGTTCAGTTATACCAGGACAAATTGGGGGTGACAACACAAAACCATAGAATAAAAAAATTTGGCCCACTTAAAAACCAACCATCTTCTTCCACCAGTGCTGAGGAGGCCATGAACTTACTTATGCAACAATTAGAAGCATGTGATCAAGCTTATGAAAATTTGAGTCACCAGTTTCAAAGCTTCCAAAATCTAGTCATGGAATTCCTGCCACCAGATGACTATACTCGTCTTCAACAACATCAGTCCAGCCCAACACCATCCTAGCAACAACCCACCTCAGTCCAGCCCTTCCAGTCAACCACAGGCCTAACCATAACAACAACAACATCCTCAAGAAGAAGAAAATTATTTTGAACATTATGTAGATTATTAGGACTTGTTTTTACGTACTTATCATGTGTTCTTTTTTATAAATTCTAGTTTGAATACATTACTTGTATATATATTATTATTGATGTTTGTTTGGATTGTCTTTACTTATATAGACATATTGTATTTTATGTTTGTTTGGATTTCCTGGCTAGAATTACAAAATATGTATGAGGTTGTTCAATAAAATTTTTGCTATAAGTTTAATGTAAAGCAACTTGAGTTTCACAATGTAATATAATAGGAGGTATATGTTTATTTAATAATGATATATCTATAGATAATAAATATTTGGGTGAGCAACACTAGTATTATAACAACAATCTTTACTTTCATGGTATATAGTGAAACAACATTTTGTTTAGTAGATTTTCATGACATTGCACCTCCACGTTGTGTCACCAAAATAAAAATTCAATTTGCATTAATATATCATTCAATAATCTCAATAAATTTCACATATTGAATGTCATAACTAGAAAAAACACAAATAATATATATATATATATATATATATATATATATATATATATATATATATATATATATATATATATATATATATCACTAGATGGAAAAACAGTACTAGAGGTATCACATACAAATTTAGTCAATTTATCATTTGAAGGAAACATCTTTAGAAATTTATCAATCTAAATAACCAAGGATTTTTTGTTTCTATTCTCATTAAGTGGTATATTAACCTTTACAAGACATCCCACACTTGAAATATTTTAAATGTGGTTCTCCTTTTTTTTTTTCATAACTCAAGGAATCTTATCACAACATTAACAAATAATTCTTTTCAGAATATGACAAACAAAATATAAAATTTCACCATATGGCTAACTTATTATATATAAAAATATATATAATTTTCATGTCATTAACAAAAAATAAACAACTCAAATGTCTTTCAATGCCAAAACATTATAAACCACAATCATTTTTGCCTATACACATTAGTTAAATCACCAAAATTGAAAAATTGTCCTTGACTACCAAGACATAAAATAAACAGTAGACCCAAAATATTAAAACTATATCTACATCATATAACACAACAATCACATGCCGATTTCTCAAAAATATATTTATATAATTATACATTTTGGATCTTTTATTTTCACAACTTTGCCTTAAATCAATGGAAAATATTACTTAATGAATAATTCCATGAGTTTCACAAAAAAAAAAAAAACTTACTTCTAGATACATATTGTAACATCCTGTCTGAATATTACGGTTTTAAATAAAACAAAATAGAAATAATACGTCAGCATCATTAATTAAATCTCATTTCCCAAAACACGGGAAATTTAAAACTTTTATTAATCTCAATAATAAAACCAAAACCCATAATTATAAAAATGGAATAACCCAAAAATATCTCATAAGAGTTTACAACTTATTCGACAATCATAAAACATGAAAATATATAAAACTCCCAAGCTTTTCCCCACTCCATGGCTAAGTCTCACCAGAACCACCTGCAACAACATCATCTGCTCACGTGTACCGCGTACACGATCATCGCCAAACACAAGCAGATAGGGTGAGCTTAAAAGAATAAACATATAAATATTTATACGCATATATAAACACACTTAATTCCAAATATATCATACAATCACCCAAAGGGATTTCCTCATTTGATTCCATATCACATGGCCACAACCATGTTATTCGTGTTCTACAACTTCTAGTGATTACTTCAAGATGACTTGTTGCCATACCTATCGGTCACAACCGATAAAGCACGTGCATGAAACCATGTTACGGATCATACACCGTAATGCCAGGTGAAGTTCCCAAATAGGAATATAGTTCGCAACGTCCTAAGACTACCAAACTCGTCAGTCAACTACTGAGGAGGGCAATCTATCTGGACCCATCCGTACTGGCCACAACCAGCACACTCACATTGGCAACACTCGCCAACCCGAGCCACAACTCAAGAGATGTTATTCCGATCCACAACTCAAGGAATAGCACGTGCTTTAACCCCTATCCCGAGCCACAACTCAAGGGATACGTTCCGAGCCACAACTCAAATCCTACCAGCAATCCCACCTTTGAAGTATCACCAAAAGCCTTGTAGATCACGCCTACAGAATCAACAACCGAAGGTTGCAGTAGCAAAGTTGCCTGGCGGGGGACACATACCGCCAAGCGCTGCCACTTCCAGACTGCTTGGCGGGGAACACGTGCCTTCAAGCGCCAAGCGCCTCTGATGCTACTGTTTTTGTAAGTATCGCCTGGCAGGACAACCCTTACCGCCAAGCACCACACCTTCAATACTCTACTGGTTTTGTAGCTATCGCTTGACGGTCAAATACCACGGCCAGGCGCTACACTAGTACTTACGCAGTACTGGTTTTTAAGCACCCATAACAATGTAAAAATCTATCATACTCTTATAAATAAGCATATCCGCAATCACAAATATAGGCTTCCAGAAATCAACATGACTCACATGCATAATCTCCACTTAGATGGCTTAATTGGCAATGATGATAGAAAAACGAAAATGGCATTAAGCTAGCTTAATTGCCATTCAAGATCACTTAGTGGCTGTTTTTCCAGCCCCTTAGATTGCCAGCCCTTCTCATCTTTGCCAAAAATAAGTTTAGCAAAAAGAAAGTATATTTTGGTTCAACCAAGGTTTGAACCCATAACCATGCCAATGTCAAATCAATGTACAACCAATTCATGTTTTGTGATAATTCATATAATTATATGATTACATTATCACTCAACATGATCATGCATATTATTAAAAATAATAATAAATCAAATAAGGGTTAAATATGTTTTTAGTCCCTCAAGTTTCAGCGAAATTTGGAATTAGTCTCTCATCAAAACTTTTGACCAATTTAGTCCTTCATCTTTCAAAATACGTGAATTTAGTCCTTTTAACCAAAATTTGTTAAGTTTTACTGACGTTTTAAGCGCATTTCATGATAGTATTTAAATATTTACATTGTTTGACACATTTTTGCTTCAATGTTAACTTATATACTATCATGAAATGCGCTTGAAATATCAAATAAACTTAACAAAATTTGGTTAAAAGGACTAAATTCACGTATTTTGAAAGATGAATGACTAAATTGGTATAAAGTTTTAATGAGGGACTAATTCCAAAATTCACTAATCATTTCTCATCAATCTTATTTAAACAAAAATAATTTGTAACCAATTTAAAAAATCATTTACGATAAATATCATTTGCCAATAAAATTAAAAGTCCATGAAAACATGAGTAACAATAGAATTTTTATTTTAATTATATATTTTTTAGATTATATTATATATTTCCAACAATGTTCGTATGTAAGAATTTCTCCCTCAACTTCTTATCACTTGATATCTTAGTCTATGTGACTAGAGAAGACAACAAAGCAGAATTGGGAGACAAAGATGGATATAAATGGGTAATGAGACAAATATAAGGATAAGGACGAATCAAATATGTACATATTCATTCTTGTTCCTACACTCGATTAAAAAAAGCAAGGATTACTCATTTCCTTTCATACTCACCTAGTCAATGCATGTATTATTGGTTAAAATGGAGACGTATTCAAAGACTATCTAAGAAGATGAATCTATTTGTATATGTGACTCAAATAATCAATAAAGCAAGACAATCTATATTACAACGTAAGTGTCAATATTTTTTTGGTTTAAGTGGAAAATTTCAAAATTTATTTACAATTTTTCTCACCAATTCTTTTGATATGCAAACGTGGTGTTAACCCTGTATATAATTATAAGAAAAGATAAATAATAGTCTTTTAATATAAAAGTTAAGTGTCAATAATTGTCTTTCAAAGTTTGTAGTGATGCTTAATATGAGAGGAAACAACGTTTAGAAGGCGAAGAAAACCTAGAGTAAACTCATCGAAAGGGAGGAAGATATGTAACTAAACAAAAAAGTCCATGTATACATAGAAGAACTTGTCTTCATCCCCCTTGCGGTTGTGGCATACACTATCCATGCCATCTATCTTCCTAAGAGACACTATATCGGGACTCACACCCCGGTAAAAAATGTATATGTTGTTAAGGCAAGAGGTCAACAAACGTGACCACCTAAACTTAGAGGTTTCAAGCTAAACCTCTTGATGAACCCAATCGTACTCGATCCTCCTAGGTAGGGAAGTTTCAGCATGTTCCTCAGGAGGATCCTCTCGACATTCCCTGCTAACCTCCATGGTAACCTACAACACCCTGGACAGAGAATCACTAGATGCTTTTAATGATCGACCACTACTCAGCCTTTCACCAACACTCACATTGGATCCGCTGAAAGACATACCTATTAGCATTCAAAATTTATGTGTTTCTCGTAGTAATTATGGAGAGAAAATGAAGTGGCAGTAGAGAAATTCATATACTTGATGAAAATAAAGTACAATGAAGTACCATTTATAGGATGAACTACAACAATATAGTTCCACACACTAGCCCATACCAACAGTCACAAGCCTTCAGCGAAAAAGCCCAAGTATCAAGACTCTTCAACTTCCAAAAACTTACCTCGATTCCAGCAATGCTCTGACAACTACCTACTCACATCCCATGAATCAAAGACTTTGCACCTTCCTAAACATTAAACCTTTTCGTCATTTACGCTCCTCTCGGTTGAGGGGCTACTACACCTATAAAGCCATATGGCCAAAGGAATATAAATTTTCTTTGCGAAAAGCATCATAAGCCGACGTAACACAAAACGAGAAATCAACACCCAGATGCACTTGGCTACTACCTCACAATCTTCAACATAAAAACATGTTAAGAATGAGGGATTGTTGTGTCGTACATAGATATGATACCCTTTAGAGTGCATAACTTGGGGGGCTGGTGGGACTACACGGCCAGAATATCCCTTAATGTACCCGACCCACCTGAGTACATGTCGGCCCTGTAGGACGACATGTGCTCGGCCCATACCAATGCGCCAAGTTAGCATAATCGCTATCTAAAGAAGAAAAATTTGAGGTTAATTAACTCATGCTAATTATTAGGTAATTAGGTAAATTAAACTAAAGCCTAACTACGTAAGACCCATGACCTCTAATATAAAAGGTACATTTTATGAAGTATATAATTACGTTTTACTCTAACATTAAGTCCCTGATACCTTCTTGTAAAGCGTAGAGAGAAATATGAAGTTTTAAAGTTTAGAAAGATAAAATATTTTAAAGAAATTAAAATAAATTTGTTTTAGAATTGTACGTAACCTTATAACTTTTAAAATACTAAAATATTCATCACTAATTCAATTTATCAATTTAAACTTTTTTTTAACTTTTTTAAAATGAACCCTAACCATGTTGTTTGTAATAAAATTTAAATTGATACCTCATGTTTGAAAATTGTCACTCTAGATATATTGTAAGAAATTTAATTTCAATAAATGGAAAATTAATATGTAAAGTTATAAACTATATATAAATCAAAATTAAATAGCGAGTATTTTTAACTGATCAGCGTGTGATTTTTTTTAAGAAACTAAAAATGCATCTATAATATAAATAAGATTTAATTATGCTTTTGATCCTTTTTTTAGCCGTTTCAATTAGGTTCTCAATTTAGTTAAAATGTCTTAAAGGTGTCCTTTCTGTAAAATTTTTGTAAACGACGTTAATTGAATAATGATGTGACATGGTTGGCCCGTGCTAAAACAATAACAAAGACCAGAAATCAATGATGTGGCAACCAAAAAAAAGTTGATTTAAGAATTAAAAATAAATTGAAATTAGGATTTGTAACCAGACTATAACAATTCCCACCCTATTGAATTTGAGAACAATCTTCTTCACCTTTATCTTCGACATCCCGTCTCTCTGGACTTTTATTCATGTTCTATGCCATTGACATACTTACATGTCTTTAAAGCAGCGATGCTGCATGAATCACACTAAAATCCTAACCAGATCATTCTTCCCCTTTCCAATTAAAACAATAGGAAAATTTTTGCAAAAGTTCGAATTTTTGTTACAGATCACAGGGTTTTCAGCACTCTCAGTAATTCCATTGTGCCAACTGATTTGTACTTGAACAGAAGTCAAGTTCAAATTTTAGTTACTTCACAACCCTCCAAACTAAAAGCCCGTCTACTTAACTTTCTCCCATATTCAAACATCAAAAGTATCATTGGTAGTTATGGCAGTGAGTGCTTAGCACAAAATGAGATCTTTTTGTTCTCACGTTCTTAGAAATCAATTAGTTCAGTTTTGAGAGAGCTTCATATAGGGAGGGAGTTAAAAATCTCAGTAGCATTTCGTCTTTCATACTTAGAAAAGTTGAATACATCGCATGAAAATAGTATTCGCAAGATTCTTTTTGTAAAATTAATTTTTAAAATAAGATTCGTACTTATTTATGATTATAAATTTTGATATTCACTAGTGCAGGAAGGGCTTTTGGCAGCGGTTATTTTTGTCATTTTGTCCCGGTTCTAGAACCGAGGCATATTAGGACGAGGCCAAAAAGGTTAGCTTTTTGCCTCGGGTCTCAACCGAAGCAGAAGCTCCATATTCTGCCTCGGTTCTACTGAGAACCGAGGCCATATGTGCTTCTCTGCCCATCTTCTCCACCAGAAACCTTAGGTAGTCACCATGGTTACACCACAACTCCGTCAACCACCGCCAGATCTGAAACTCAAAACGAAAGATCCGTAGCCACTGCAGTCTTCTCCTTCATCGTAAGAGCAATTTTTGAATCGTGCAACCACCATGGAACCTCCATGTTCTTCATACACAAAAATGTGAACATCACACTTGCATAAATGCAAACAAAAATCAACCATCTGCAGCAAATCACAATCCCTAAATCGCGTCTCCTCCTCCAAATTGCGAAACCACCTCCTTCGCAATGACAAGTTTCTTCACGCTGCCGCCATCTACACGTCTCGCCACCATCAACGACAGATCTCCATCCATGCACAACACCAATCTACCACGCACCTGTAATACAACGAACTGATGCCCACTTCGCGAGCCCCAAATCGCACTTCACCAAGCCAGAACACGAATGAGCCAAACGTCTAGTAGTTGTGAGTGGTCGGAGTGCAACAACAACAGTGGAGGTGGGTGGCTGAGAGAGAGAACGCGCACGTGAGGAAGAAGAGGAAAAAAAGTGATTCGCGATTTTTGAACCCTAATGAACCTTTTGGCCTCGGTTCAATTCCACCCGAGGCAGAAAATACTTTTTGGCCTCGGTTCAATTTTAACCGAGGCCAAATGTCACTGCTATAATGGCATTTTTGAAATATTAGCCAACTTTTAGGCTTCGAGTCTTCAAAACCGAGGCATATTAGACCTTTTGGCACCGGTTTTCTAATTAACCGAGACATAAAAGTTGAAAAAAATTACAAAATTGCCACCGCACCATTTTATGCTTCGGTTAAACAACAACCGAGGCCTATAACGCAAGTTAAAAGGCCAAAACTGCACTAGTGATTATATATTTGCACGTATTTATATATTAAAATTTATATTATATTTAGTTTCAATGCACATATAAAATAAATAAAAAAGACAGTATTTTTAATTTCTTAAGTAAAAATAAAATAAAATGAGAATAGAATAATTAGAAAGATTATTGGTAAAGATTTTTGCAAAACGAAAACATTGATTGATTGTTAGTTACTGTAGTTAGTTATTTGGCATGGCAGAAACTGGTTCTTTGGATTATTATTATGTATTTATTTATTTATTGCGAAGCAAGGAGGAAAAAAAGTTAAAAAAGATGAAAGAGAGAATTGAAAGGACGAAGAAGAAAGAGTGGGAAAAGGTGGGGGCACAGAAACATCACGTGAAGACAACATCAACTACGATGGTAGAAGACAACATTGATGGAGAATTAAGCATGGAGAGTCACTTTGTTCATGCTATCTCAATTCAGTGAGAGGGTATCCAAATATCTAGAAGCAAAAGCTCATATTACAAATTCAGCATCATCCACTCCCATAATAACACCCCATATACACCACCCATATCATCACAGTTCCTGCCACAAATCCTGTCACAATTTCCCCTTCCAACCTTGCTGGAGTGCATGTGACAATTCTTCTACCACACTTGTGTCTTTTCCTCCCACAAATCCAGAGGGATACCACCTCGAACAACCAATCCCCTAACTTCTCCACCTTCATCAGGAAATGTTCCTGCCACAACAAATCCCCAACCTCAACCACCTCCTGTAAACACTAATGCTCCAACTAGTTACAGATTCTAATTTCAATTTATTTTTAATTCTTAAATTAACTTTTTTTTTGTTGTCACATCACTGATTTCTGATCTTTGTCACTCTTTCGACACAATTCAATCTTGTCAGATCACTGTTCAATTAACACCATTTATAAAAACTTAACAGAAAGGACAACTTTGAGATATTTTAACTAAATTGAGAACCTAATTGAGGCAACTAAAAAAAGATGGACCAAATTGAAATTTTGACCCGAAAATAAGGACCAAAGACATAATTGAACCTATAAATAAAAGAAGATTTACTTATACATTTGTTTTTAATTTTACCCTTTAAAACAAATTTTAAATTCGAATAAAAAAATTATTTTTCAATTTTATCTTCTTAATATCTATTTACTTTAATCCAGATAATTATTTCATAATAAAAAATCATTTATAAAATAAAAAGAAAAAGTTATTCACTTTTATAATAATATTTTTATGAAAAATCATTTAATAATTTATAAATATTTTATTTTAATAATTAAAATTTATTGTATACTTTAATACAATATTTTCTATAATAAAATAAAAGTAGAGACACACATGCATGTATGTATTTCGACTAGTTGATATAAAATGCTTATCTAACTATTCATGTATCACACTTGATCCAAGGTGTAACGTCCCATTTAATTTATAAACGCGATTAAAGGAAACGCCACACATAAGATAGTATAACCATGCAGTCCTGGGGTTCCCAACATCAGCCCTACAATACTAGGCACACCACGATGCCAACAAAAGCAGAATAACTGTTTAACTAAAGTTTACAATCCAAAGACAACGAATACAGGGGCCATAGCCCTAAAGAAGACATCAAGAAGAGAAGTGTAAGATCCAGTCCAGACGGCTAAGCAGTGGAATCACCATTCCCTTGTTGACCACGAGAACTTCGCCCATCTGCTCCCATCAACCAACTCGATGATCATCGCAAGAAAGAACAGCCACATACAACACAACCATGCAACGAAACAGGTAAGCTAAAGCCAACAACATATGCATCATACAGTTAAATATATATTCATCATCTCATATTCATATAACAACCAAACATGTTATGACTCTTCCTTCAATACACTACGACTCGACTCGACTCATCCAGATACGTATAACTTGTGGTGGATATCCCTGCTCGACCCTGAGTTGCTCATCTCCGAGCTATGTGTTACAAGTGTTACGATGAATCAAATCTCCCTCACCACAAGGTTAGCCCTTAATGAATTTCAGGCCTCCTGCTACCCTCACCATAGGAGTCAGTCCGCTCTAAGTGAGACTAACTGGCCCCTTAGAGTGTCAGGATGCAGTCCTTACCTTGAATCCTTACCTAGTTATATAGATGGGGCACCACCATGGAATTACGTCCCGACCACTGAAGCGCAACCCTGAAGGTCTCACCTAGAGACCCCAAGGAATTTACACGCTGACACGGAACAACATTCATAACTCAGCAATAAGGGAACATTAAATTATATTTTCATTTCCATACCGACCCCTGAGATAAAGTCCTCATACACAATATATATTGAATCCATACCTCTGATCATCGCCACCCATGAGTCTAGGGCCTCATTTCATATCAATACTATGTTCTTTTAGTTCCACACCACTCATTCATTTCACATGCCAACTTTCATACTAAACCCGTCATACACAATTCATGATTCATGCCAAGCACGCACAATACTCCATTATATACATGTTTCTTATCATACAATTTACACCCAAAAATATCAATCCTCCAAGGATAAATGAACACCCAAACAGCGCACCGCCTCGCCCAATCACTCGCTCAGGCTGAGGGATTTCGCTCAGGCGAGACGTGCTCGCTTAGGCGAGCCCCTCCTTCGCCTAGGCGAGGGCTCGATGAAGCACCCAGGGCACATCACGGGATCTCGCTTAGGCGAGACCCCTCTCGCCTGGGCGAGATGCTCGCTCGCTCAAGAAGCCGAGCTGGTCGCCTGGGCGACCTTTCGCGCAAGAGTCCTAGGCGAGCTCCTTATTCCTCTCGCTTAGGCGAGACTGGCTCGCTTGGGCGAGATTAACAGGTATCGCCACTGTTCTTCACTGCAACAGCCATGTTTATCAAACCAAACAAGCATACAAAGCATTCTCACACACCAAAATGAAGGATTAAACCATACAAGCAGCAACCAACGCAACACATACAAAAACGACTGGAAACCAAGAACTCTAACTCCCTGTACCTGGAAATGGGTTCGTACAGGACGTTCGACGCGTGACCAAGGAGCACAACAGCTCTAGAATGCACTAAGGAGCTGAAAACAGAAGGTACATGGAACCAGGGCAGATTAGTACCAAACCCTAACTGCGAAAAATACAAGGGGAAAGCAAAAAGGGAACTCTGATGATCTAGAGGGGGTACTTACGTGGAGTAGAAACTGATTCGGAACAAGCTCGAGAGACTTGGGGAGGAACCCTAGCAGAGCTCTAATGCGGAAGGAGAAGGTGACGGCTGCGAAGTTTCTGCAATAGTGAGAGTGAGTGTGGAATTAGGGCAGACCTAGGGACTTTATACGTTGGGCCGGCCTTAGGCCCACTTACAAGGGCAACCCACTAATCTTTAGGGCAGAAAAATATAAAGGGGCCTTACATTCTCCCCAACAAGAAAATTTTCGACCTCAAAAATAAAGACTCACCAGGTAAACAGATGTGGATGTGATTTTCTCATGTTCTCCTCTAACTCCCACGTCGAGTCACCCGTCCTCCGATCCCAGATAACTTTAACAAGACTGACGGTCTTTCCACGACGTTCCTCAACCTTGTTATCCTCAAAAGCGATGGGTGGTACTTCCACTGTGAGATCTTCCCTGATCTGTATATCCTCAGCCTCCAACACGTGGGCTGGGTCAAATACATACTTCCTCAGCTGTGACACATGAAACACCGGATGAAGGTTCGCCAACTGTGGGGGTAAAGCTATCTCGTAGGCCACCGGCCCGATCCTCCTCGTGATCTGATATGGGCCAAGGAATTTGGGCGAAAGCTTCCTTGAGCGGAGAGCCCTTCCCACTCCCGTGGTTCGGGTCACCCTCAAGAACACATGATCTCCCGCTGCAAACTCCAAAGGCCTCCTCCTGCGATCCGCATAGGCCTTCTGCCTACTCTGCGAAGCCAAC
>Ga0214545_1000889_pt1 | contig 52420 bp, 21 predicted proteins | sample CNSS4metaG_FD_160064 | JGI IMG/M metagenome (GOLD analysis project Ga0214545, IMG submission 160064) | Root nodule microbial communities from cowpea collected in UCLA plant growth center, Los Angeles, California, USA - CNSS4 | ecosystem: Host-associated > Plants > Roots > Nodule | place: USA... | reverse complement strand
TATAATTTAATTAAATAATATTATTTTATTGCTAACATATAATTATATTATGTTAATTATTTAACGTTAACACATGGATGTTATAATTGTGGTTTTGTGTATTAATCTCTTGTTTAAGTCAAGTTGTGAATTTATGTATGGATGCAGGATGAGGTAGAATGCTAAATATTGGTTTTGTTGTGTGCTTGTGATGATTATTGTGTTAGGATCAATTCTACAGTGCCTGAACCAGTAGATTCATTTTACTGGTGTGGCGCCTGGCAGCGGATATGCTTCCGCTAGGTGATAAGCCACAAATATAGGGGTCACTAGCGCGTGGCGTTTGGCGGCTTAGGATTATTGTCAGGGGTCTGGAGTACCATTTCGCTTAGGCAATGCCAAGCGATAGTGCTGGGGCATGGGTCCATTGCAGATGGATTTGCATGGATGTGTTTGATGGCTTGGTCAGGGATATGCTGGATTAGTTACGAGCGGGAAGGTTCGTAACGGAGATTTGAGATGCGTGATTGATGCGGGTGGGGAGGTCCGTATCTGTTGTACTCTTGTGTGAGGATACGAGCAGGGAGGTTCGTATGTTCCGTGCTCACACTTGAGGCTACTATGAGCGGGGAGGTTCATAGTAGGTGTTCACGCGTGTTGGACTACGAGTGGGCAGGTTCGTAGAATTGGACTACAGGCGGGGAGGTCCGTAGAGTTGGACCACGAGCGGGCAGGTTCGTGGGAGCATGATAATCTCTAAGGACCAAGGTTGTGAATGGATCTTTCTCATATAGGTTATGAGATTAGGGTATAATGTTATAGAAAGGTCAATAATCTAAAATTGATTAAGTTGGACTGGATGAGGGTCAATTATTATTATTTTATTATTTGTATTATTTTTCTTTCTCAGCTTACCCTTCTTGGTTGTGTGTTTGTGTTTGGCGATGATCACGTGACTTGTTACGTGGGAGCAGATGTGAATTCAGGTGAGGACGCTGATGCTTAGCGACAAAGCGGGGCTGACGATGGGAGATTTTTCTGTTGTATTATATTTTCCTGCATTTTGTAATAGACATTATGATGTTTTTATCTATTATGGACATGTAATAAAGATGGAGTAGTATGATTGGATTATCGCGAGAAAAGTTTTAAATTTTTCCGCGCTTGGGAACTTTATATAATGTTTGAATTTCCGCAAGAAAATTTTATGAAATAAGCTTTATCTAGTAATATCCATCTGGGGTGTTACAGTTCCTATCAACCGCTTTTGAATCATTAAAAATTTAATGTTTTGTTTAATAGTATAACAACTATAAAAACGGGATGTTACATATACAATTATTTAAAATATATATCCAAATAAAAAACAATATTAAAGTATGATGTAATAAAATATCAATATAATATATGATTTTTTTATTATTAACGTTATTTTCTATTAACAACTTTAAAACAATTTTAAATAAAGTTTAATATAAAATATAAATTAAAATAAACTTAATCTTGTTAAAAATATTTACTTGAAATATCAATTTTGATAGAAATATTTGTGCACACTTATACAGAAATTAAATTTGGTTTAAATTTGGAAAGGGACAAAATTGCACAATTTTTACAAAAATTGCTAAATTGAGACAAAAAATTAAAATACTGGGACTAAATTGAGAATAGGAAAATGACACCTGGCATAACAGTGACACGTGACACTATCACTGCCATGTGACACGATATCAACTTGACACGTGGATTTTTTTTTTTAATTTTTAAAAAATAAATAAAAAATAAAAAAATTCAAAAAATAAAAATAAAAATAAAAATTCAAAAAATCCATAAACTGACACGTGATACCCCATTTAACACCGTTACTACACCACTAACGGAAATGATTTGATTGCATCAAATTTCCCAAAATAAGGACCAAATTGAGATAAAAAAAATTGAGAGACCAAATTGATAATTTGCTACGAATAATTTAACCAATGTTATAAATGCTTCTTAGTTATTTTAAAAAAAAAAAAATATATATATATATATATATATTTTTTTTTTTTTTTCTTTTTTTCACATCGTTGCTGCTTTGGCAAAGGGAGAAAAGACAAAGAATAAACAACTGTCTTATAGCGTGGCTCGATGCTCATGTACGGAAAGAATGTTGCTGCTGACCCTTCGGTGACTCATGGTTTCTGAGTTGTCTGTTCAAACTTCTATGTAACTTTCTTTATTTTTTTTATTTTTATTTTTTTTTCAACTCGGCCAATGATCAGCAAATATGTTGGCCACGCATTTTTCATTAGTAATCTTTTTAACAGCATAAGACACCTTTGCTTTTAACCATATTTTATTCTTCTTTATGCGCATTATAACCAAATCATGATTGCCCCAAACGTTACCACATTTCAAGAAATACAAGTTCCAACAGCTGTATAAAAATCCGATGAACAGTACCGTCCTCTAATTAGATTTCTTGTTCTTCTGTTGTCTCGGGACCATGAACAGTACCGTCCTTAGAAGAACAAAGATCCTCGTTTGTCCGATGTTGTTTATTCTTATGTCTCATAAATTGCTAAACAGTTCTCACTGGGAAATCGAACTTGCCACAAAAGAAATGTGGACCAAAATTTAGAAAGTTACATTAAATTTTGCATCTGGTTTTTACATATTTTCCATATTTACAGCATCGCAAACATAAGCAGGTAAAGCAAAACTTGATCAATAAAACATTTATTAAGAAGTAATAACAATACATCCAAAGTTAAGAGGACCATTGTCTCTTAAAATAAAGGAAATAAACATAAAGAAAGGAATATGAATAGAACATTCTGAAATCTTCAACAACCTTTCCCTTTAAAACATTGTTCACGAGTTTTGGGTCATGTGACTCGTGACGTTCGTTTCAGCTTTCCCCATTTCCATGTCCACCTTCTCTAAGTTACCCTTTTCCTGGTCTTCCTTGCTTGGTTCTTCCACAACACTCCTTTTTGGGTATATGCAGTGAAGTACAAGCTGCAGGATCGACAAGGGCAATCCAAGCACATTCGGTCCCTGTCATTGTGAGACAAACATCAGTATTCGTAACACTTTGTTTTTTAATTTATGAAATTATGATATCCAAGAGACTATTTTGACACAAACCGCAACGAAAATATCTCGAATGAGGAGTCCATAGATCAGCCAGAGTGAAGAAGATATGGATGAGCACACGGATAATGTTAGTGGCATGAATTCAACACTCTTTGTTTGTATAACTTTTTTCTGCACCAATAAAAAATGAAGCATAGTTATAAAATTATTGTATAAGGCACCATAGAAACAGAAAAGGAAAAACACTTACTTTAATTTTTTAGTTAGTGAGATTATTATATTGCGTGATAGACCTTCTCTGCTCCAATTACAGGAAGAATATACGCTTAGTAATGACAGAATATTTGAACAGTGGAAAACAAAGATGAGTCACTCACCATCACAACGAGGGGAGATCCGTACAGTGTTACTGAAATAACTAAGCCAATGCTACCCACGAGAAGCTTTCGGTGACGGTGATCATGAAATACAAAAGCTGAGACTGCAGCAATTATGCAGAAAATAAGCACAACTGGTATTGCAGTCATGGCTACCTTCACCTGCAACAACATTTACTCATCTCAAAACGTGCAACGAATGGACCTGAAAACTGCAGTTATGTTTCTCAAATCACGTTTTCCCTATTTTTATTTCACTGGGAAAAGATCTTTCTCTATGAGGAAGAAATTGCTAAAACTTGATTTTTCAGCAAGGAAGTTAATATTCCAATGAAACCATCTTGCATATGATTCAAAACAAGTATCAAAGTGTGCAAACAAAATTTTTTTCGGATGCATGAAGAGAGTAACTTGGCTTACCTTTCCTTTGTTTGAAGCAAACCAGAAATAAATGAGAACATAGGATAACTCGAGAACAATCCCAATCCCATTAACAGTGACTAAAGGAAAATTTTCCCACTTGCAGCTCACAACAGGCAAACCGTACCAAGTGTAAAGGAGACAGTTCAAGAGTCCAATGATGTAAGGAATGCATGAAAACTCCTCTGTGCTTTTCTTTGTTATAACTCTTTTAAAGGTAACCCTGAACATGAAAAGCATGAAAAAGTGTTCAACACTTTATGCATTGTCTAAAAGGTAGAACATTAAAGCAGAAACATTCTTATACATGTAACATACAATGGTGCAGCATAAACGGACATTGAGGCTGCATTTCCTGCAATAAAAAAAAAAAAAAAAAAAAAACAGAACTAATGAGTCAATTCCTGAAGACTCGATTATCCTAAGTTCTAAGAAAAGGAATGAACGAGGAAGTACCTAAAACAGCAACAACCAAACGAATGGTCTCTGCCATGTCTAGTTCTCTTACTGAATACTTAGAACTGAATGCTTAGAAGTTAGAAGAGATGAATATTTTGTACTTCCAACAGTTCATTGAAAATGCTTTATTTATAGCAGTTTGGGAACACTGTAGGACGCGTAGGCAAACTTAAAATAATATTAAAATTGAAACAGTGTATAAATTGAGAAAGGAAAGAAGAAAAAAAAGGAAGAAGTGCTGTCTACGTCTTTAACAATCATGTGGATGCCAAAATTTTGTACAAATTGAGAAGCTTTTCATCAACTTGCCGTATTCTTCTAAATTCCCACCCAGTCCCCCTACTTTTCATTTCTCCAGTTTTGGAGGCTTATGTTATGGTGAAGCAACAGACACAAAACATTATTTGCCATAAACTCTGATGTGTGGTGCCTTCATTTTTGACAAATCTCTTGCGTGTCATTTGGTATTTCATGTTATTATCTGTATAGTATTTTGATTTAAGGCCTATGTTTTTCTAATACAATTTATCAGTGCCTTCTGCTTTGTTTTTTTTTGGTTGGTAAAGCATTACAGAGGACGCTAGTGCGTTTCAAAACATTACTAAGATGATCTCTTCATGACGTGGCTTCCATTTTTCAGAGATATGGGAGTTTATTTGGTATGGCGCAATTTTAGTTCACAAAGTGAGCAATTATTACTTTTTGGTTAAATTATTTTTTAATGAAATCTCAAATAGTTTGGTTCAATTGAGTTCTTATTTTAAAAAAATCGTTGCAATAAGTTCAGTTCTATTAGTTGTACAGTAATGGTACTAATTATGTACCACATGTCAGCACGCGAATTTTTTATTTTACTTTTTTAATTTTTTTTTATAATTTAAAAAAAAATTAAAATTGTCACCTGTCAATCTGACACGGTGCCATTGCCAGAGACAATGTGATGTGGTAGTGTCACTGCCACGTGTCACGATTGGATGTGAAAAATCTCATTGTAGTCTCTGTATTTGTTATTTTGTCTCAATTTGGTTTCAATTTTTTTTAAAATTGAATCAATTTCATCTCTATATCAAATTTAATTTTTATATAATTTTACAATGGTATTTTTATTATAATTGATATTTTTAACAAAATTAAGTTTATTTGAATGTATATTTTGTATTGAACTTTATTTAAATATTGTTTCAAATATTTATATATCACTAATTTATAGACAAAATGTTAGAATTGTTAGAATTTTTTTTTAAATTATATTTGAATTTTCAAATTTTTTTATTTTTAAAGCAACTCTAACATTGATCTATAAATTATAAATATATAAATATTTAAAAAAAAATTTAAATAAATATCAGTGCAAAAATATACATTTAAATAAACTTAATTTTGTTAAAAATATCAACTATAATAAAAATACCATTGTAAAATTTATATAAAAATTGAATTTGATACAGGGATGAAATTGATTCAGTTTTAAAAAATTTGGGAGACAAAATAACAAACACAGGGACTGCATTGAGACTTTTCACATCTAATAGTGACACGTGATACTGCCACATCACACTATCTTTGCCACATGGCATAGTGTCAGATTGACACGTGACAATTTTTTTTAAATTATAAAAAAATTAAAAATTAAAAAATTAAAAAAATCACGTACTGACACGTGGTACATAATTAACACCGTTACTATATAATGAACGGAAAGAAACAAATTGCAACGAATTTTTCAAAATAGAGACTCAATTGAATCAAATAAAAATGGGGCGGACCTACTTGAGATTTCGCTACAAAAATGAAGACATCTGGAATGATTTAACCTAACTTTTTCAAATATATGATATTTTGTTTCACAAATTTATAAGTCATTTTCTTAAATTAAGAAAGTTTTAACTTAAAGAAGTTTGTTTCCGAGGTCATTTGTGGTAGGTGACTTGGTGTTAAGGCAAGCCCCATCCATAACCCACCGAAAATCCTCGATGGCGGGCGAATGTTGAGGACATGGAATGCAGACAAGATTCGTTTCTTTTACAATTACTCTCTTTTACAGCTGATGCATAATGTACAACTGCACTCCTCTCCTCTCAAGTTTTTTTTTATCTCAATAGGCTTTTAACGAGACGATAAAATGATGAATGAATGAATTTTTCATGTGATATCGTATATCTACTTTTGCATATTTTGTGTTAGGTTTAAAAAAATATATATCAAATTCAATCCGTTTGTGTTTGTCCGAAGTTGGCCCTTGCACCCGGTGTTAAAAAATATATCTGATTAAATTCGTTCGTCTTAGTGCACAGTTGGCTTTTGTGTCAAGTGTTAAAATAAATATCAGATTGAATTCGTTCATCTTAGTACGAGATTGACCTTTGTGTCAACGGTTAAAATATATATCGGATTCAATCAATTCACATTAGTGTGAGGTTAATCTTTGTGTTAAGTGTTAAAATATATATCAAACTGAATCGGTTTGTTTTAGTGCATGATTAACCTTTGTGTCTCTCTGGTGTTAAAATATATATATCCGATTAAATTTGTTCATCTTAGTGCATGGTTGACTTGTGTGCTAGGTGTTAAAATATATATCAAATTGAATCCATTCATCTTAATCTATATATCACAAAATCCATTATCCTTAGTGCGGGGTTTGCCTTTGTTCTAGGCGTTAAAATATATATCAAATTAAATTCATTCACCTTAGGGCAAATTTGACCTTTATGTTAGATGTTAAAATATATATTGGATCAAATCTATTTACCTTAGTGAGAGATTGACCTTTGTGCCATGTGTTAAATATGTATGGAATTTAAATTGTTCGCCTTAGTGTGGGAATAACCTTTGTGCATGGTATTAAAATATATATTAGTTTAAATATGTTCGCCTTAGTACAAGACTGATCTTTGTAGCTAATGTTAAAATATATATCAGATTGAATTCGTTCGTTGTAATATAAGATTCTCCGTACGATATATTAATATATATATTCCGAATAAAGTATTAGTAAATTTCAATAAAATCACCTTTATTCTTTGTTTGTCTTTTTGTCTTTAAGTATAAACACCTCCTATATCTTAATATTTTACTTTAGTTCTATTTCTAATGAAAAAAAAGAGTTACTAATTGTTTAAAATTATATATCACATTGAATAAAGTAAATTATATTTAATTACAATGGAACAGGATAATAGCAAAACATGTTCAAATCAATTCGTCAGATTTAATTTAGTTTCAAATTTTTTTATATTCAAAATCAAATTTGCATGTAATTTTTATATTTAATTTGAATATATATTTGTTGGATAAAAAGTTTATAATTAAGATTTGCTACAAAATTTAACACATGTTTAACAAGAAAAAAAAATTGAAATATTGAATAACTACCTACTATTAATTATACTTATATTCTAAAGAATTCATTCAAACTAGACTTAGTAATAGAATTATCAATCCGTTAAAAAAAAACAAATATTTGTTGGAGGAAATTTAATAGAAGGTATCGATTAAATTAAAGAATATATATATATAAAAGGGGAACCGAGTCCTGATTTTGGCAGCAGAATATAGAATTTTATTATTCTGATTAATTCATCCTCAATCAATTCTGATTAAACCTTGGAGGAAGAATTCCTAGGTTGTGGAATAAAGGTAAACAAAAAATCATGGGACTTATGCGTTTCAGTGGTGCGTATTTGGAAAACGCATCACATGAACTCTATTCCAATTCACTGCTCCAAAAAGAGGGTTTATCTTTGGTGATGATGACGGTGCCTTAATCAAGATTACAACACTAAAATTATAATAACCACCAAAATTAAACTAATTAAAAGGAGGTCTTTCTAGTCCACAAACGTGTCCATGTGCTTGATTTGAAGTTAATTGGGAATTGAAGATATTAGTAACAACATTTGGTTTCCGATGTTTGTTTGTGTCTGGTGTGCATGCGAAAGAACGTTGATTTAACGAAGAAGATAGGTTGTGAAATAGCTGCCACCGCGCTTCTACACTAAAACTCATTCTGTTTGTTTCACCTGCTTATAGCTGGAGGGTCAATTTTACAGCCACACTTTTTTGACTCAATTTTATAAGGGTACCATTCATGCACGCACTCTCCAACTTGCTACCAATACAAAGGAGGGTGAGTTTCTTACTCTTATCATATGTTACAAAGCACACCAATTAACTGCAATGTTCATCTTTTGTATCACTATAATAATATAATAATAAAAGTTAAATATAATTTTAGTTTTTAATTGTGTTGAAAGTTTTATATCGAATAAAGATAATGTCACTTTATAGTATACAACTGAGTTGCAAACTTCATTTTACAAATTGATTTTGTGGAATTGAGTTAGGCTTAAAAAATCACTTCTAACATAATATTAGAACTAAGTTAGAGTTTATCTTAACAAGATTTTTTATTAAAAATATATTTAATTAAGATAATAATAATTGGGTTTTGGTATTGGACAGGTGGAAGTTTCTAGCTTATGCTTATTTGGTGATAATGTCTATATTTCCCCAAATAAAGTGAGTGAGAGCATATTAGATTTGTACACATAGGATACGATTGGGAAGCTAGTAAAAGACACATCTCTCTCCTAATCTGTAGCTTGTGTTTGTTTTATTATGTTATGTGATAGCTGAGTGACATTACAGCAGCACACTGCCCTAATTAGTTTATTTGCCCATCACGCTCACCAAAAACTTCACCAAAAAGCATTTCCTTTTATTCATGTAATTAATCATCAAAGGGTATGGGAGATCAAGAAGAGATTAAAAAAAGCTAATTCAAAATTAAAAGTTATGATTAAAGTGCTCAATGTTTGGCAAAATCCTTGAATATCTTTTCATTGTGATGATGGACAATTTCCTGTCATTTTTTTTAAATTAATGGTATTTAATATTATACTATTAATTGAATATAATGTACTTTAGGTAAAGTTGAAAAAAAATTAATATACAAATTTAATTAAATTTTAAATATCTTATGAATTTAATTTATATACCTATAGTTGAGTATCTGTTTTATTAGATATTTATAGTATTTTTTTTAATTTTGTCTAAATATTCTGCTGTCTTTTATAAATAATAAGATTATGTGATTGTTACTTTTTTTTCATATCATTTATCGGTTTAATTTACTTACTTTCCATAAACAAATTGACTTACAAATTAAACGATGTTAAAGAGAATGAGTTAAAATAACAAAATAAAAGTAATGACAACGTCATTTATTAACGAGAAAATCAAATAACGAAATATTTTGACCAAACCAAAAAATATTGTAAGAATAAAATAATTTCTTTTAATAAAACTCAATTAAAAATATTGAAACGTAGGAGGTAGTTAGAACTTAATAAAATATAATATAAATTATAAAACAATTTCTTTAAATTGTTAATGAGAATAAATTTTCGAGAACAACACTCTAATTAAATTATGATAATTTTTTTCTTAAATACAATATTTGATAAATATGTAAAGGAAAAATATAATATTAAATAGTTTTTTATACAAGCAAACTTTTTTGAAGAAGTTAGTTGAAAAAAACTTTTTTAATTCTTTTGGAATCCAAATATCCTATTTAAACATTTATTGAGAAATTTACTCCACCTAACCTAATATTTCCATCACCTTTTCATTTATGTTTTTGGCAGTGTCTGGCTACTTTTATTTCCTATATTTGTAAAGTGACCCATCAAATTTCTTCCATCCATTCTTATGTCCACATGTTAACCAACCTTCTATCAAAATCTTATCTATGTGCCCCAGTCATAAAGTTGACTTTACATGGAAACCCCACAATTACTTTATATTTATTTAGATGAATCAGAAGTCACTAATTTAACAAACAACGAGGGGGCCAATAATTAAGATATAGACATTTTTCTTATTGGGTTAGAAAGCATTCCAAAAGAATAATTATACAATAATACTGACAAATGCATCGCTATTTCCCTTGCTATCCACAAAAAAATAAACCCATTAATTAATTTCATCAAATCAAGTTAGTAAGTATCTTAAAGATCCACGCATTATTTCTCCAAATAACTGTTTGATATGGCCATTTTTCATTATTATTTTTTATTATTTTGATTTTGATTTTGATGATTAATATGGTTTTATCATTATTGCTCACACCACAATAATACAAGTGTCTTCTCTTTAATCACCCCACCTAAGTCTAAAGTATCCTTTAATGCTACAATATTTGGGGGCCTCATGCACAACAAATATTGATTTATTAAGCTTCGCATCAATCATTTTCCTGGGCTCATCATCATCTTCTTCTTCCTCGTTTCTTTTTAATTAAATCTCTAAACGTATCACCATTTTGTCACGCTCATAAGATAATGGTCGACAACCTATATATTTAGCCATTTACTGTATAAGAATTTGTTAGAAAAAACTCCCACGTAGGTGACAACTTACCTTAGGCTTATTTTGTATATGTTTAGAAAGGAGTTTAGTGTTTTCTAAGAAAATAATTTCAGAGTTTTTCTATTATTTTTTTTAGTAATTGAGAGAATAATTAAGAGAGAATGTTAGTTTCTTCCTGTTTAAAAAAAGGTTATCATTGTTTTCTTTTTGGAGGTAGAAAGAATGTAATTTTGTTTTTTTTTAATAAAATTACATTATTTGTTTATTATCTCTTTTTCTCTATTTTTTTTTATTTTTTTTATTTTAGTTATGGATACTTATACTATTATTTTAATATCCAATAGAATTAATTGGTGTATTGTTTGGTATTTTTTGAGTTTACTCGTTGCACCTTATATTCGTATACATATATGAAAAAGGAAAAGAAAATAGTAGAAGAAAAATATAAATATAATTAGTGATATATACTTGTTAGAGTATCCAAATATAATTTGTTCAAGGAAATATACAGAATTTGGGTAAAAAATATGAGAGAGGGATATCATGCAAGATCACTTCAATATGGTTTCAAAAAGGATGGCGTTAAAATTAAATGACAAGCGTGGTAGGGTTCTCAATTTGAAGCTTGATCTGGTGTGGATGGAATGTAGCAACATTAACTCTTTCAAGGGCTATATATAAGATATGATATGATATTAAAAATTAGAAAAAAGTATGATAAATTATTTAATTATGCATGTTTGATGTGAACTAAATATTTTAATAGATAGTATATATTATTCTTCTTAAAAAAAAACTAGATTATTAGATAAGATTAATTATATGTGGTAAATACACCAAAGTATTATAAAATTTCTTAAAAATAATTGATATTTTTTATAGGATAATATAAGTACTTTTCATATTTAGTATTATTAGTAGATTTTTTTGAAAAAATTTAAAATTGTTTTGAAAATATTTTATTGTATTCCCTTATAAGAAAGACCGTTGTAAATGTTAAAAATATACAAAATAATTACATAATTTAGTAAAAAACGTTAGCCATTACTGATGTAATTTCTATTTCCTTTACTATGTTTTAACTTACCCAAATACTATTATAAAGGAAATAGTATACATATAGATGCACTGATTTATTCTACATTATAATTGTTAAACCAAGGTAAATTAATGTAGAAAATAAGGATTGTGACATCAGTTATCAATAGATAAAAAATAATATATTTATACATTAAAGACATACTAAAGATCGGTGAGAGCAATAAAAATTATTTAAGTCTCAGTGACATTTTAAAACAATAATAAAGAATTAAAGAGGAAACAAATTAAAGAGACAAATATATAAGATTATAAGATGAGGAAGACTAAATAATTTTTATTTTTAAATATTTAATAATAATATAAAAAAATCAGAAGATGTGTTAAATATGAACATATAACTCTGTCATCATTAATAAAATATATCAGATCTTTCATCTATTTTGTTCAAACATAAAACTAAGTCAGAGCATTTTTTTTATTCATGACTGTTTTGTATAAGGGTTAGAACACCCTTTAAATATTTTTTTTTTAATTTAATTTATTCTTTATTGATAAAAAAAAAATCTCTAAACACAAATGCTGGACTATGAAAGAGAGATAACAATGTAACTGTTAGAACATTTTAGTTGTGAGACGAGATCGACTACGAAAAAATACTACTTCAAATACTATCTAAAAGAAAGTTAGAAACTACTAAAAAAATAATTTAACAAACACTAGACTAAATAAATTGATAGCTAAGGGAAAAAAACAAAACACTTCCGAAAAACCTTGTGACTCTGTCATTTATCATAATGCTAATTATATTATGCAGGATTTCTTTTCATAATCTTGACAAGAAAAAAAGAGGTTCAATAATTAAATTCCTCATTTTCTTTTAATATTTTTCACTCACACCAATATCTCCTACTCTTTTTAAAAGTAAGCTGTTATGTTACATACCTAAAAAAATAACCTTCAGTTACTAATAGAAATGGTTCGCTCTTATGTAATTATATTCGTAATTGTTACTTTTATCTCACCATGTTATAGATGTTCCTGACATGAATATATATATTAATTCATACCTAAAATCATTCCTATATTTGTGTGTTTTTTTTATCGATAAAAAATAATATAATAAAAATAGAGTACTTTGATACTCAAATCCTTTTATTAAAAGTGTATAAGGTACTATCCTCTTATGCTACACGTTTTATAAGAATCAATATTACATAGGCTTATAACAATACAAGATAAATCAATAAAAAAGCTTATTTAGAGACAATATTATAAAATATAACCTGAAATAAAACATAGATTGGATTCGATAAAAGTAAAGAAAGTGTCGCTTAATGTTCGAAGTACCTCAGTTTTTAATGTTTGAAGTACCTCATATACAATAATTTTTTTTTTCAGTTATTCATAATTATATAAACCCGTAGGGATCAACATCTAACAATGCATGATTAGGGTGTAAATAAGTGGAACTGGTTTTGTAACATTGAAATTAAAAAAAAAAAACTAAACGTGCAGAAACACACACAAAAAAATGATATATTTCTTTACGTAAAGAAAAAACACACCAAAAAAAGCAATAATAAAGGTGATACGAAATAATTCATTTGTGTAAAGCATCAAACTTCTAACACAAACTAATTGATTTACGCCAAAAGCAAACCTAACTCCATCTTCTCAATGCAACATGGCCACTGCACTTGTACTTATCCACTGCACACACATTCTATGCAAATATATCTTTTTTTGTGGGCTCTTTGCAAATAATGTTTCCTACTGTGCATAATGTCTGGTGGGAAATTAACGTTAGGATATATATTGTCACAAAAATAAATAACTCAAATCAAGTATATCCCACCAAAAACTAAAAGATACTCCTATTTGGGGAGGGTCTCATAGGGTGGGAAAAAAGGAAAAAGCATTGAAAAGTTGAGGAAGAAACATGGCCAAATAATAACAATGGAAAAGAGTGAAAGAAACTGCAAAAAAGAAACCAGAAAATCATAAAAAGATATAGGGGAAAAACATGAAACTTGTGAGTTTTGCAAAATAAATTGAATTTTGTACGTTGGCACACAGAATTTGAATAATTCTTCAAAACGCCATTAGCGGCAGTTATTATTGCAAGAGAAACCGAGAAAAAATGGAGAACAAATCAACCTTAATTTAATTAGTGGGACACTCGTGTTGTGGGGAGAACATGGTTTGCGACAATACATTGAAATTATCTCAATTCTGAATCAGAGAGGTTATTTTCAGGTGTAAATTTTCAATATACAGTATTTGGAGTCAATGAATTAATTATTGGTGGTTTGGTAGAATAAGGTTGCTTTTTGAGTTTTCAAAAGACTATTATCTTGTTTCACGAAATAAATTCCGTCATTTCTGCATGGGCGTTTTTGTGAGGTGATTCACTGAGTTTGATTTTTGTTGAATGATTATTTTTAATATAAATGAAACGATGTTAATTTTTTCTACAGTTATTAAGATATTTATTTGCTCTAAGAAAAGAAAAGAGGATATAACTTCTTTGGAATTAAAATGGTAAAATAGATTTAAGTATGGGCTCATTTCGGATTTGATTTGAGTTAGGTAAGAAAAAATTCAGTTTTTTAAGTGTGGGTCAAACTGCGATTCGTTTATTTAGTTTGCGGGTGAAATAAACTTGAGTCAGGTTGGAAGTCGGTGATAATTTTTTATTAGTCTTTACTGATTTTTATAAATATTTTTTATTATAATAATTTAGTATTTTTAACCATATAAGTTGTGACTTTAATTTTTTAAATAATATAATATTGTTAAATAATATTAAAATAGTTTGGATGATTTATTTTTTTCTAAATGATTAATATTTTAGTTTTTAATTATTATTCTCTTAATAATATTGAGTGAAATAGATAAATAATTTGATTGTAAAATTTTAAAATAACAAATTGAACCATCAATTTTAAAATCAATTTTAATAGTGTATAATAAATATATAAAATAAATCCAAAAAAAAAATACTTAATCGAATTAATCCATTAATTTATTAATTCGTGGAAATAGGTTGAATTGATTACAAAACTTTTAATTTACCAAAATATGAAATAAATTAAGTTAACTTATTTTTAGTTTAACCAATAATGAATCAACTCATATAAATTAAGTTGACTAATCGACTTTTAAAATACCCATATTTATAAAGTAATTTTAAAACATCCATTTTTATTCTTTTCAACATGATTATAATATTATTATATAACAATTTCTTGTAGATAAAATATATGAATATTCATTAATGATTCATTCATCATATATTTAACAAATATTAACATTAAAGTCATCTAATATATTAAAATTTATATTGTTAAATAATATTTCTGTCACGTGAAAACAGATATTATATTTTAATACATTGAGTAATTTAACAAAAAACTAATTCTAATATAATTACTTTCTAAATCTCTTCTTAGGATTCTAAAAGCGTAGATTATTTCGTAAATCAGTCTTTAAGAACCTAACATATCAATAAGATAAAATCTATTATTTATAATTTCATATATTGAATGATCTTAATTAATAGTTTAATTCTAAATACCGTTTTTTATATGTCTAGAATGAATTAACTACGATTTGAATCCATATATTTAGGCGTCAGTGACCCGGATTTTAGAGTTATTAGAGTCCTAATTTTTTTTCCCAGTATATATAAAAATATATATATATATATATATATATATATATATATATATATATATTAATTTTAATGTGTAATATCTTCAAAACTTTTACACATTTATGTTGGAGTTAAATATATTTTGAATTTTGGAGTTAAATATATTTTGAGTATCTCCAAAAAGTTTATACATTTATCTCGGGATTAAGTATGATTTATGAATTTTTTTAGTAATATTTGATTTGTTAAATAATATTTTAGACTGATATTTGAGTTAAAACGTGTCAAACAGTGTAAAAATTTCAAATACCAACCTGAAATGTGTTTTGCCAAAAAAACAAATATTAACCCAATTTGATTAACTTTGAGAAAAAAAAAATATGTAACAAATTTAGAATACAGACAGATTCCATTTTTTTTTCAAGTTTAGAAACTCAAGATATATAAATCTTTTATAATTTAACATAAAAAGTTATGATTTAATTACAATATGCAAGCACTAAGAGCAAATTAATCACCCATATATAACAGCAATTTATGCTTTACAATAAAAAAAATGGGAATGATTGTAAATTTTTTAATTGAATAACTATTTTTATATTTTTTATTTATTTGAATAACTAATTTTATCATGTATTCTTAATATAATTTATCAAAATTAGAATTTGGGAATCATTGTAAATTTTTTATTTTAAAAATAGTTTATAAACAGAAATTTAATTGGTTAGAGTTGAATTAAGATGATTTTTACTCATTTTCAAATAAATTTAACTTCAATTTCAATAAAAAGTCCATTTAATTTGATGATGTTCATCATCACTATTCAAATTGTTATTACTATTATTATTATTTTATTTTAATACTAAAGTTCATTCATAATATTATGTTGTCATATTATATATATATATATTATTCCAACACATAATTAGAAAAACTTTTAGAAAACTTTCAATTATTATTATCATTAACTATTTAAATATCATAGTATATTGAGCTGAGTGAGACAACATTTCACGAATAATAAAAGGTTGTTTATGAAAGGTTGAAGATTTTACATGAGGACAAGTATTATCATACAAATTAATTTTGGAAACATGTATTAGATCTAATTAAATTTTTATTATAATATTAGAACTTATTAAACTTGCATGAGATATATATTCATATATGACTACCTTTAAGTCATTTATATATAAAATAGTGATGTCTTCATGAATGAATAGGGATGACAACAGATCGGGTCGAGTGTCGAGTATGAATAGTGTCTACTCGTAATCCGATTTGTAATAAAAAAATTTATATGTTATCTATTTCGTTACCGGATACCATTTTAAAAGATATCCACAGATTTTTTTAGAACCCATGGGTACCTGTAGATACCCACAAATACTAAAAAAAGAAGATATTTCATAAATTTTTAAAATAAAATTTAATTAAAATTACAAAAAATATGAAATAAAATATAAATTAAATTAAATTTTAATTTTAATTTTAATTAAATTAAATTAAATAAAATATAAATTAAATTTTAATTTTAATTAAATTTAACTTAATAAAATAAAATAAATTTTAATTTTAATTTTTTAAGAGAAATGAATATTCACATATACAGATAGTAGGATACTTGTCCCCGATCCGTTTATAAACGAGTATTAAATACCCGATACCCGCTACCCATTGATACTAACTCTTCATAACGAAATTTATCTGTGAATACTCACAGTCACATATACGAGTATTTTTTTATCCCTAGATGAGAATGGATTAACAAGATATTATGGATTTTTCTTGTAAATAATTTTTTTTTCTTTTTTAAATTGACTGTATCCAATCACCACAAATTTCAGTAAATTCAATTTGTTTTGAAGTCAAATATAATTAGATTGCATACTCAAATTAGTTTTAAATTAATCACAAATTTCCCATTAACATAGACGTTAAAAAAATATTCTTAATAGGGAAAAACAAATCATTAAGATAATTGCAAACCCATAAGAAATGTTTAAACTATTTATTTTATTCCGCATGAAACAAGACATTAGAATATGGTAACAAGGAAAGATCTTAAGTACATGTAAGAAAATTTTGGTCTAAACATTTGATGTTACGAATGAAAGGGGAGAAAATTGATAATGATAGTTTGAGGGGAAAAAGAAGATATATTTGCAGAAATGGTGTCGTATCGAAATTTGTAGAAATGTAGCAGCCAAAATGTTAGAGGACTAGGTGGAACAATTTGTCAACTGTCTTTAAAAACTCTTTATAGTTTTTAAGGTTTAGTACCTTCATTTGTACGAATATATCACCCATCTTGGTCACGTGCTTTCACCTTGCAACTCATTCCATGTCACATGTCACTCATGCCTTTAATTTTAATTTAATAAAAAACCTTACACATTTGATAAATTAAATTGTTGCAATTCCAAACGCGCCAAAACGACATGGGTAGTCAAAAACTCAATCATTACAACAAAATATTATATTATGTCTTTGTCATTGCTTCCTAAAACGAATACTTTAATAGATTGTGACTCGTTACGTAAGAAAGCGAAATCACGTTTACCATGATCATGATCATTGCCATCTAGTGCAACACTCTCCTTAATTTTCTTTTGGAGTCACTATGGTTATTTAAAAAGAAAATCAATTTATAACATTAAATAAAGACAAATTATTTTGGAGTGATAAGTGTAATCAAAATAATTTTGGGACTTTAAATTTGTTTCATCGTCACATAATCGTTATGAGGATTTTTTTTTTCTCACTTATAATTGATCTTTTATTTTTTATTTAATGTAGGATTTTTAATGTATTCACTTATTTGTGAATTGATGAATGATTATTTGACAGATATAGATAAAAAGAATTGACATCCTGTAAATTAATATTACCTTCGTGTGTAATTTCTAATAAGAATAATTCGATGGTCTCCAATATTTATTCTGCCAACCTCACCAAACATTTGCTTAGTCATAGAAATAATTTTTAACTACCCTAGTCTCGAAATTAGTTTCGACTTTAAGATTCTGTTCATCATTTGATCACTTTAGTTAAAATTAAAAAAGTGTGGTATTTTCTGAATGAAAAGAACAAAAATAATCACTTTTAAATTTAAAAAATAGAAAATATTGACGTTTTATGAAGCTAAAATAAATAGTAGTATGCAAAGTAAGAGAATAAGTTGATGAATAACTTTGAAATCTTTCGAAAAAGTCTTTCTTTTACAAACTACAAACAGATTCATGGCATCTCAAACAGTTGAATAGATAATGCAAGGTTCAGCTAGTGATTTACCATTTCATAGTGCCAACGTTTGTTTCAATACACAAATGGAGAAACATATAGAAGCTACATTAAAAAAGTTAGTGACGATTTAGGAAGATAAGAGAACAATATAATATTGTGTGAAGAGCAGGAGATGACATGAATGAATCTGGGGTAGGAAGTGATTGAGAGATTAAAATAAGAAAACAACTTTTGAATCATGTTTCCATTTATTATTTGTCGGATCCTTGAGAAGGGACGTTCAAAATTTGAATTATACTTACATGTGGACCCTGAAATGGTTGTGCGTAGAGAGGGAAGAAGTACATTATAAAATCTTATCCGCTTCAGAAGTTGGCAAGTACAAGCTCTGTTTTTGCGTCAACTCAATGTGGCAAATGGGCACATAAATATTATTATACATTCACATATCGTAGTGTGTAATAGGAAAATTGGAATGTCACTCAGAGGTAGCAATACAGCGTGAAAAGGTGAAGATGAGAGCCAGTTGGAAGGCAGAAAGGAGACACAAGCTGCAGAATTTGTCACCACCAAACTTCAATTTAGCTCACTTTTTTAGATTTCACTTTCACATCACTCTAAACCTAGCTCTCAAGTGCTTAATGCTTCACCAACTAAACTTTTCAAATCTCATTATTCAAAATTTCACATTGACTAAAAAATAAGACATTTCATGATATATAATTAGATACAAACTTTATTTTATAAGTCGATTTTATGAAGTTGAGTTAGATTTAAAGTTCACTTCTTAACATTGTATCATAAGTATGACATAAAACTTATCGTATCGAGATCTGTTGTTTGTTTGCCTATTGTTCTACCCACTATCAACAAATTTATTATTTGTTTGTAGTTGGACGCATAAAGCCATACTGTTACCGGTAAGTAGACTTAATGAGTTTGTTTTTGAATCTCTAAAAAGGTGAGTGAAATGGGAAATAATGCATGGTGGCTGCTCCATAAAAAAATGTTTGTATAATTCTGTGTGTGTTGTGTGCATGTATAGATATAACAGTTGGATCTGTGTCATTGCTTAGTAATTGGTGAGTAGGATGCAAAACATTGGTGTGTGCAGGTTACGCAGAATCAACCAAAGTGGCCCGCACACCGCAAAACTCTCTTCTCTCACTAGTCCATTTTGGGAATTGACTCATTCCATCTTTAACTTATTACTCATTCGTCACCATCACCATTTTCTGTTTCCTTCTTTCTGTTAACGTTTTACTTTGCTTGCTTCTTACCATTCTTTCCTATTCCGATTCGTTGCATGCTATTATGCCATCATCTTTCACTAACCCCTTTCATCTTCTTTTTTATGTTAAATCACATGAACATTTTTTTTTTTTAAGGATGTCACATTGTTTATCTCTTCTATAATTTCTGCATTTTCTGTCATATCTTTACTAACTGGTTTTGTTTTTTGCCTCCTAAAGGGACAACAAAATTTATTTTGAATTACTTGTTTCTCTTTACAATATTTCTCCTTTCTTCTAAGACCAAACATTTTCAAATTAGCTCCAATTATGCATGATATTTTGTTTATTCGGCTACATTAGTCAAAATATGCTGACTCGTGCTTCCAGTATTAGGAAAAAGACAGCATTATTGTACCGAAAGAATGGCCTGTATCGTCTCTAAAATAAATAAAAATGGTTTTAAATATTAAATGTTGAATTGAATCAAAGTGTAAATTCAAATTAATAATAATTTTCTATTTTACAATATTTGGGTCATCTTCTAGAAAATATCTCTGAAAATTATTAATTACTATGAAAATGGTTCAGCTTTTCATTGAATAGATAGATACACTCATTTTTCTTTTCAAAAATTTTCATAATTAACGATAAATTTTTAGGTAGAAAATAAATTATTGATAAATTTAATTTATAAGCGAATTTTAAAAATTTAAATTATGAATTTTAAAAAATTAAATTATCAACAGTTAATTTTACCGGTAAATAGTCACCCATAAAATTTTTTGATAAATTCAAATTTGTATTATTAATAATGTATTTGACGATTAATTTTATCTGTAACTTATAATTGAAATTATCAACAACTTTTGTTGTTTGGTAAATCTGTTGATAAATAAAATAATTATTCTTTTGTCAAGTCTAATGAATTTTTTTTTATATATTAAATAAAAATGAATGAGAAGAACAAAAGAAGATAAGAAGGAAAAAGAAGAACTAGAAGACGAGGTGCAATGTGGCGATGAACAATGGCGGCAACTGAAGTTGGTAGAGGAGTTGGCGGCAATGACGGACATGGTGGTAGCGATGGAGTGGGAGGAAGAAAAAGAAGAAGAACAAATCATAGTAGTTACTGATGAATTTTATTAACAATCAAAATTTATCGATATAATTATCGTCGGTAATTACTGACGAATTTTTTGATCTATCAGTCAAATGTATCATCAACAATTTTATCAACAAATTTTTTATCATTTGTAGTTCATCGATAAATTTGAATGTTGACAAAATTTTTCTATTACCAAGAGATTGTGTTCATCAATAATATGCAATTTTCGTATAATTACAAACTACGATCGAATTAAAGATTATTATTAATCAATAAAATCTCACATATAATTGAAATTAATTTTGTTGGAAGGTTCATATTGACTAAAGATAAGGTCAATTTACAATATATAAGTAGGTGCAAATCTTAACTTACAAACCAGTTTTGTGGAAGTTTAGTTAAACTTAAGGTTCACTTCTTAACATGATATCAAAGTCTGATTTAAAGTTATATCCTAGTGAGATTTGGGTTTGTTGGATATATAGTTCCACTTGCTATCTAGCCGCTATCAGACCACCCATTAATATCTAGTCTAATGTTCAATATTTATTTATCTCAACGAGTGTGTTTGAAGTCCACATCGACTAAAAATAAAATTCATTTACAATATATAAGTAGGTGCAAATTTCACCTTACAAATCAATTTTGTAAGATTTAATTAAACTTAATTATAGTTAGTGCATATTTTCTAGCTTTTAATTTCTTATATATACAACAATTCAAGTCCTAATTGATTTCCAATAAGTCGATACTAAGTTCTGACTCACTCGAAGTGCAAAACTCATGTGGAACAAAATGTCCAATAACGGAGGGAGTTGAAATTGACGTAGCATAGCACACAGATTAGGAATTTGTCTAATTGAAAAATTCCCTCAGATTTTTCTAGGTCATGTCTACAGAATGGCATTTTTTCTGTGTTGATATACGGGTATTAACTTGAATAATCGACACGTGTAAATTGTCTAAATTTCTCGCAGTTAAGTTGATTTAATGAATTAACAAAATCACATCTAATTAGAAAATACTTTTACTAAGTGGTAGATATTTGTTTTAGTCTACGAAATGCAGTTAACTTTTTCAGAATCAATAAATATGTCAATTGTTATTTTTAATTAAATTTATTCTTTGTCTATAAAAAAAAAAAAAAACAAAACCACTATCAATTCGTTAAATTTATTCTCCGAATAACTTCACGATATTTATTGTAAAATTTTAGAACTTAATGTTCATGTATTATTTATTCATAAGAAAATCTAATTTATTTAAGGAGAAGATTAAATGAAAAAAAAAATTGGAAGTAGTGAACTGCTATATATTAAAAGGTAAATTTTAAGTTTTATTCAATTTTAAAAAAACAAACAAAATTTGCACCTTGTATATTATAATTTCGTCCTATTTCTAATCAAATATGAGACTTTTAACAAATCTAAATACAATTTAAGATTTAATGTGTTTACTATGACCAAAAATTACATCTCATGCCACATAAATACTTACATAAGATATACTTGTTATGCATCACTCAATCAAAAATATATGGAATAACATTTTTTACAACATTCATTCTGCATGTGAATTCTGGTGCAGATGGAGAAACAAGAATAAAAGATTGGTAGAGAAAATATACTAAAATACATTATTTTCCACACCTGGTCTTCAAGAAGGATATATTGTTGAATTTGGATATTTTCACATTTCAATACAACTCAGGCAGTTTTCTGGTATTCAAAATCGGAACATGGTAATCTCTAACAGAATTGAATGTAGAATTGTGTGTTGCTGAAATTTTAGGTAAAACCAATTTAGATTATCTTTTGAGTTTTTTTTTTTTTTATTTTTTTTTTTTTTTTTTTTTGATGTCTTATGCTCTGAACCTTAAAAGTAAGTATATAGACTATGTTTTAAAACATATTAAAAATATTTTTAATATATTATCGGTGTATTTTGAAGATTCAAAAAGCCAGTACCAAGAAATTAGTAAAAAAAAAATCTGAACTTAGCGAAATGTGGTGCCAAATTAATCTTACATATATCCACATTTTAAACAAGTCTAATTTTTCTACAAATAATCTCCTATAAAATTAGACTATATGAATTGCCCTATAAACTACAAAAAAGTATTTTATTAATTAAAATATAATTACTGAATATAGTTATGCGGTTATAATAAGTATGTTTAAATATAATCAACATTCAATTAGAAAATAAAACAGTTAATCAAAACAGAAAGTGTACGGAGTGTTAAATCATGTAACAAAATAAAAAATTAGATCAAATATATTTTTTTTTCATTAGTAGTGTTTGATCTCATTAATTTCATTGTCCGCGTAATTTACAATACAATTATAAATAGTAAATAAATAAAACAATTTGAGTGTTAAATATTTTAATTGTTCCCGTACATCTAATTGTTTGTATCGTTCAGGAATATTGGTAAAGAAGAATTTAAATATCCATTCTTTCTTCAATTATTGGAAGATGACATTTAAAGATAAATCCGTCATAGAAGTCTATAATCTAAGATAGTAGGAAAGATATTGCAAATTAAACCCGTTGGAATTCACCGATGTGAATCGAACTTTAAAAACAACATAAAATATATTCAAAACTAATAACTCGTACTATGCGAATTACATATCATACTGATATTTGATTTATGTCTAAGAAAAACAATATTTCCAATGTAATAATAATGTTTTGCAAATTAAACACGTTGAATTCACTGGTGTAATTTAAACTTAAAAGAGAACATAAAAAATATTCAAAACGAATAACTCGTACTCGACGGATTACATATTATACCTACTTAAACCTAAATAACATCTACACAGTGGCGGAACTATGCAATCACGTAGCGGAGTCACGGCTTTCCTATTTTTTTTTTAATTTATTTTATATATATTTATATATTTTTAAAAATTATATTTATATATTATTTATATTAAGTTTATATTGCGAAAATTATAATAAAAAATACAATAAAAAATTGAATGGAGATATTGATTTATAAAAGAGATTAAGATTTTTTTTGTTATAGAATTTTTTCACCATATAAATTATTATGAAAGTATATGAGAAAAAATAAATACAAAGAGATAGATTGAAAAACAAAGACCAAGAAACACATAGATTGAGATTGAAATATACATTCTCGCATGATGTCTCATAGATTAAGGTTAGTATCTTATTATGATTTATGTATGTTAGATTTATAATTCTTTTTAGGATGTTTCTCCAAATTAAGTTTATTCCAAATTTGTATAAATCTAATTATGATTTTAGGGATTCTTTTATGAAATTAATATGAATCCTAATTATTTTTTAACAAACCTTCATGTATTGTCTTATATGATAAGAAAAAATAATACAAGACGCAACAATATAATATATTTAAGTATGAGTTCAAAAGAATTGTGTATCCGAAATCAAAATGAAGATCAATGAAAGCACGTGTGAGACCTTACTATTCTCTTACCGGTAAGTTATTCTATAACGTATATCAAAAGTGTGTTTTACGTTGCCCCTTACAACTGACTAATGGGTCTCAGTTTGATATCCCTACCAGCAGAGATCAAAGACCTACTAATCATTCAAGTCCATCACAGACCATTTATTGAAGAATCTAACCCATCACGGACCGTTCATCACAAACTCAATATTTATTATACATAAATTAATAACAATTGTGAAATATAATTGATACTAACAAATAATATAATTTATTGATTAATGTTAATCCACAATAATAACAAAATAAAGAATAATAATTTTATATAATAAAATTATATAAAATACAACAATCTCCCACTTATATAACGTTAGTAAATAAATTAGTTACATTAATTACTACATAAGTATGGATACCAATTAAGAAATATGAATATGAATCACAAAAATAATACTTGATAGAGACAAATACCATATATTTAAATTTCATGGATAATAAATAAAATAAAATAAACATAAATATAAGTATAAAATATATATGATCCCAAAATGATTAATACATTTTACGTGAAAAAAGAGATATAAATGACGGATGAAAATTATAATAATATAAAGTGTAAAATTTTAGACTTCCACTAAGTACACCAAAAAATTTAACCACTACATAATTTTAAAAAACTCGGATAACTAAGTCTTTTAACAGATCTGGCAACATATTTACTACTACCAAAAGCATGTATAAGGTCACTGTTACCCAAAACATGTCTTCAACTTATTCCATGCTGATATAAAACGAAAAATTATTTTTTAAAAAAAATTTATTTACAAACTTTTGACAATACATAACAACATTTCAATAAATAAATAAAAGTTTAATGCGACTTAGAAATAGTAAAAAAGAGTTTAATGTTTGTTAAAAAATAAATTTTGTAAAAAAAAAACTTTGTTAAAATATCATTATATAAATTTCATGTCTACCTGTCGAGAAAAAGATTCACCATTTATCGATTCGTACGTAAGCACATTTTTTTATATTTTTCCTTCGTTTCATTTCTTAAAGTATATCTTAGCTTTATCATTAATTATGGAGACATTTTAACATTTTCAGAATAACGATCACCCATCATTATAATATATTCGAACACATCAATTTTGAAATGCATAGTTTCTCCATGTAAAGGGACAGATATATTCTCCATCGTTTAGGTACAGAGGATAATTCGACTCCATATATTCCTTCAATTTCTGTGTAAATAATAAAAATACAAGTGAAGAGTTTTTCTTTCCCAAAGCAAAAATTTGTTTTCTTTCTGTTCATAGTATCTTATGCGTATTTGATAGTAATAAGATTCTCGTTCTGATTTAAAAGAGTACAAAAAATAATATATTATTGTTATTATATAAGCTATTTGATAATTATTTTATTGTAAATAAATGGATAGATATAATAACTGCCATACAATTTTATAATATACTATTAACATTTGATTTAAAAATGAAATACTTTTATAAAATTGTTTTATTGGATAAATATTTAGTTGACATGGGTTTTATCTTCCATCTTCAGATAATATATTGTAAGGGTCTAATTTCGAATAAAGTATTTTGATGACTGTCATTAGTGTGGAGCAAACATTACTACTTGTGTAGGTTACTGTTCATTTTTTTCACCTAACCTGACTTAACAGTATAAGATGGATATGGTAAATATCACAATCACAAATTATTTTTTATGAAAAAAGAGAATAATATTTTAAAATGTTATCATTAATTACTGGCTACCAATTCAAGAATCATGGACGTAGCTAGGCATGAGTCATTTCACTCTCATCAGGTTTGTTCCCAATCCACTCTCATCTTTTTTTCAGAATATAAAAATGGATACTCTATTCCATCGTTTATTAAGATACCCACATACATATTTATTTATTTTTATAAAAATTTTAAGAAAACAAGAAAATCGCAAGCTCAACTTTATAATTTAACGTTTATAATAATCTACTTATTATAATTACGGTGTGGATGAGTATCTATATCTCTAATCTGATATCCATCTCATCGTTGCTCTATTTTCAGAAATAAAATATGGATACTAGATTCCAACTAAAATTCAAGGTTGTTCCTGTCCTGCGATACTCAATGTCAAAACAAGGATGTGGCCATCTAAGTACAAACATGGAACAATTTGTTATGAAGTTGTAACTTTGAAAGATCAATTTCTTAATATTCCCAATTCACATCAAGAATATAAATACATTTAGTATATGTCAGTATTTGTTATATTATATTTTATCTTCGCTTATAACTAACCAACACCATCTATGTCCCCTTTCATTTTTTTTAAGACAATTAATGGTGTATAACATGTTTGGACTAACTTTTCTATAAGTTCTTTGAAAAAGAAAGATGAAAAATTGAAATTAATTTCTGTTAAACGTCATTTTATGCATAAATTAAATTTTAAGGCTTTCTCTCATGTATTTTCTTTAAATTTTTATCTGTAACATGCACAGAAGGTATTTTAATTTATAGAAAAAATAATTTTTTATTTTTTCTTCTGTTTTTTCACTTGAAATTATGGAAAAGATCGATTAAATGTACTTATATGTAGAATATTTCAACTACTTACAATATGTAGAACGTAAGTCTGTAAAATAATCTTTTTATTTATATAGAAAGATGTACATTTAGTAGAGAGTGGTAGGAATGATTAGAAAGAAGTACATGAAAAACAGCATTTGGTGAAAACTAAAGAACGAAGGAAACTGAAGAGAAAAGAAAGAAAGAGAAAAATGTGTAAGAATAAAGGTTGATTAACTAAAAGAAATAGATGGAAAAAGGGAACGAAATAAATATCTTTTTATAATAAATAACTAAAAAAATGTCATTATTTTTAACTTTTGGATATTACATTGGCAATTATTCTCCTGGACCTACTCAAATCGCCATCATTTTATTTTCTGGCCCAATGTTTAGGATATGTTATACACTCCCCCTTCATGAAAAGGGCCAAATACAATTTAATTTCATCAAAGTAAGGCACGTCACAGGTATGTATGTAACTTGTATAAGCAGTTATATACTTTTGTAATTTCAAGTAAATCATATACATATTACATGAGTATGATTATATAATAGTAGGTATTTAAATGAACAATAATAAGAACATGACTATATAATATATATATATATATATATATATATATATATATATATATATATATATATATATATATATATATATATATATATCTTTATTGTATAACTATAGGTCAGGTGTTTCTATACATCAGTGATTTATACAACATAACGACGAAGATAATCCAAACGAGCTGAATGCTTGAGCTTCATAAGAGCCTTCATTTCGTGCTTTCTTACCATTTCCCTTGATATATTCAAGTTCCTAGCAATTTCTCCCAACGTTCTGTCACCCTTCCCATCAAGTCCAAATCTCTGTCTGATAACTAAGCTCTCCTTCGGCTTCAGGGAATCAAGCTAGCACAAAAATGAAATCTCAGATTTGTTGATCATAACAATATGATGTAATTGAATCATATATATATATATATATATATATATATATATATATATATATATATATATATATATATTACTTGGACAAAGAAAAATAGGTATGTTACTAATTCCCAACTGAAAAGGGTTCTATGGACACTCTAACGCACATACAAATAAGTACACGTTCGAAGTATACTAGAAAATGTATTCATAACATTTCCCTTTCCTATGTTATAAACGATACCAGTAGTATGGTGTCTATTAGTCAAGATCGTCAACGAAGGGAGGAAAGAAATAAAAAACAGTAATATATACTGTTGACAAGAATATGATTATCATACTTGGGCAGTGTTAAATACTTCTGACTTCTGAAAATTTTCAAATTTAATTGTCTATTTCGCAGATTTCATTGAACAAATCCACTATGATCATAGCAAACTTCAATAGAATGAGGTATTTGGGATCAAATAAAGTCTCGAGAGATTGAGTAGTTACCACATCATCAAGAGCAAGTCTTAGTAGAGCAGGTTGCTTACTATTGTCACCATTAACACCCCCATCATCAACGATCCCGTTAATGAACTCCTCTTGAGTAGTTATATGTCTCGAGTTCAGCGAAAGAATGGATTTTGATGCCTTCATTACGTCATGGTATCTTTCCGGGGATATTTTAGCTCTTTCTATTATTTCTTCCTCTGTTGGAGACCTCTGAAGCTCAATTGTTAACTCAGTTTTAGCTTTTTGGATTTCTGCTCGAACCTGCTCCAAAAGAAATGAAGAAATTACCCAAAGTTGAGACTTCAACAGCCTAAATTTAATTTTATATCCAAGCCTTTCTAAATATATTGTCTAAATAAAACAATCCTGGATTATACCTTCAAGCAACCACAACAAAAGTGGTTGATTAGGAATTACAGTTTGTTGACATTGAAAACAAAATATGATGCTATATAACATGGAAATAAAAACTAAAGAAATAAAAGCCATGAACCATATGCTGCTAAACAAAAACACTAATCACCATGAACAGTGAGAATGCATACCGATTCAAGTCCAAATGGAACACGTGTGAAGCTTGAGAGAGTCATCGAACGAGTGATAGCATGTCTAATCCAGAATAAGCTATATGTTGACAGCCGAAATCTTCTGTTCGGTTCAAAGCGATCAATTGCTGTCATAAGTCCCTTAACTCCTGCCTGACAAAGATCTTGAAACCTAGAGCCACTTGCAAAATCTGAAAAATATTTGTTGATAACGAACAAGACAAGCCGGAGATTGTGCTGCAAGAAACATGATCACACTTGCTTATAACTTGCTCATTTCAAATTACACAACAAACTGACAGTAATTTCTTCTTCATACGTTGAATTTTTTCAAAAGTCATGTCGTGAAAGAACTTAAGAATTAGAATTACCTTTATGAGTTTGTTTCTTGCAGCTTGACCAACCTCCAATGCTTTCTTTACATGAGCAATGTTCATGTTTGTTGCATCTGCTAGTTCACTATCAGCAGGTTCTCTTTCTAGCTCTTTCTGTAAACCTTCTTTCACTTGAAGTATTGTCTGAAAAACAAACAATTATGAGTTAATGTCTGCTACAGAAGCAAATTCTGAGTTTTCCTGACATCTTGAATTTTACAAAAGTTATCTAAGAATGGAATTAAATCCTCGAATCCCTGCTACTCAGGAACCAAACAAATCTATACTAATATTTCAAGAATAGAAGAATCAAAGTAAGGGGACAAAAATATTAGTTGTAATTTACTGCTTACCTTCATAGGTTGCATCAATTTGAACAGCCAAGCATGCTCTGAAGAAGAAAGAACAGGAGGTATTTTCATTCTTCTCCAATCCATACCGACAAAATCAGTTGATGCTGAATATTCCCTAATAAGTTCTTCAATCTTCTCAATCCTATTCTTTATTTTATTTCGAGTGGGAACGACTTCATCCCCGTCCGAGTTCCTCTTTAATGAAATCCGCGCATCAAGACTCAGCCGTTTAGCTTTCTTGTTCTGGTTTCTGACCACCCTATCATCGTTTACATCCTTTTCTTCACAATCGTCAACAATCTTCTTCCTTCTCCGGGAGACCCTTTTGATTTTACCATCTATACATTCTGCATTACCAGCATCAAAAGCAGGGCTGAGTTTGTATATATTTTCAAGCATAGCAGCAGCTTCATTATAGTCCACATCCAAGGAAGAAGGAGAATTTTCCTCCGCAAAGGCAACTCTTTCTCTCTTAGGCACTTTGTTAGCTTTCCCTATCTTTTTCTTCTGCGTCTTGGCAGTCTCAATGGGCACAGGGATTTTCTCTTGAGTTGCAACCAAAGCTGAGTCATTTTGTTTATCCCCTTTAAATGCTATAATTAAAGGTCTCTTCAGACGATTACAGGAAAAGTTTGTACTCAATCCCACTGGAGTCCTCGCAGCTGAGCTAGAAACAGTCACAACTCCCATACCAAGTTACCTAATAATCTGTGTTTAGAAAGAAATGACAAGTTTTCAATGCTAGATCTTAAAACATCATCAACTTAGGTTCACAACTAATCCTTACTGAGAATTATCAATCAGTTAGCGCATTCTCATGATTAATCATTAATATAGCTTCAAAAATTTACACAAAAAATAATAATATATGGACGAGTAAACATATTGCAGTACGAACCATCAAAAACTTGCCGCGATATGATATGATCAAACAAAAGTAGGGGAATCAAATGAAGAAGTAAATAAATATATGTTCAAAGACAAAGAGTGAAGCCGGAATGAAGAGTACCTTTGATCAGCGAGAAGCAAATGAATCCAGAGAGAGGAATCTACAGAGAAAAGTTGCGGGATTTGAGTTTTTCTGTATTTAAAGCGAAATGCGAGAATTAAGATGACCACAATTTTTGTCTCCGAAAAATCAACGGCCAGGAATTAGTGTGAGTAGAATATGCGGTTCGTGATGGGAACACGTTAGTAGTGATGGCGTGGCTAAGTATGAAGAGGATTGTGCTGTGGAGCTTAAGGTTGACACGTGGATGGCTGTTTCTTGAGGCGAAAAATTTTTGGCCACTTTTTTGTGGGATCCAATTCAAGAGGCCTTTTATTGGATACGTAGCGCAATATCCACCATCATCCTTGCCAATTTGCATTTTAACTCATGTATTTAAGTTCCAAATTTATGGATAAGTTTTTTAGAATTGTAAAATACAGAAAAAATTGACATTAAGAATACTCGACAAAAATAGGTCAAGAAGTTTATGATTCATCATGCTTATCATCATTGAGCAAGAAAATTTATGAAAATCTAGTCGTGATTCTTGCAAGGAATTCGACACCAAAGTTACTTACTGGTAATTTATTATAGGAAATATTTAGTTTTTATTTATTTATTTTGATAAATACTAATGTATATTATTTTTGAGGAAAACGAATAATTAATAAATTATTACAACTTTTACTTTTGCTATTGCCACAATAATGAACTATTAGGGATGACAATGGGGCAGGGTAGGAACAGGTTTCGTTATTCCATATCCATTTTCATAGAAAAAATTCATCATATCCCCGTATCCAAATTCAACGGGTATCAAACTTTTGTCTCATCCTCATCTCCACTGGATAACGGGTAGAATCTCGTACTCATACCCATACACGTTTTCTTACCACTTCAATATTAATTTTAATTAATTTTTATAAAATAATAAAAAATTATGGTAAAGGAAACATAATATTATCAAATATTCAATATTAGACGGATGGTTGTTTGTTTCTTCGATATCAAATACTTTAAAATAAATTATAACTGTTTACATTTTAAATTATAATACCAAATAAAATTTCATGAGAACCAAAACATTTATTAAATTTTCAAATATTAATGAAACATAGTTGATAAAATTTAAAAATAATTTTTAAAAAATATAAAAGGAAAACAAATATTCAAATTAAAATATATTTTAAATGTTTGTTTGCTTCAATCTTTTAAATTTTAATGAATCTATTTTTATACACTAATAAAAGTTATAATACACCACTTGATAAAAAATGATACAAAAAATAAATAATAATCATAATAATAAAATTTTAACATAGATCTTGTATCTTTTAAACTTCAATTATGTTGGATGGTGATAAAAAATTATTCATGACAATTACATTAAATTTTTTGTATTGTAGAAATAAAAGTTATTTATAAATTATAGTGAAAAAATTACAGTATGATTGATAATGAGTTAGAAAATAAAAAAATAATTAGATAAAATATATTAAAATAGTATTCTACACAATGAAAATAAGCAACAAATAAAAATATTAAAAAATTAACAAATATTTAAAAATAATTTGAGAGACTATTCAAAGAAATCGCACAAAGGACAACAAATGTATAATTAAGGGTATGATAAGACGAAAAATAATCTAAGAAAACTTTTCAAATATCAACATATATACTAAATGGTTGTGAAATAACAAAAATTGTTTTAGCAAAACAAAAGAGTTCTTCAAATGAAACAAAAACTAATAATAATAAGTAATTTTTTTTTATATTGCTTAGTAAACAAAATGTCTGTGCTATTAAGTACTTAAATTGAGAGTATTACACTTTCTCATATGAAAGGAAAATATACAATAAAAATATTAACAATAATAGAAATATTCAAATGTGAGACATATTTTTTTTTAATTGACATACATCTTTTGAACATAATTACATAAAGGTTATACTAAGATGAAAAATGTAATGGAGATGCGAATGAGTTTCATGAAAAATCAAATAATTAGAAGAAATAAATAATAGTAAATATATATATATATAATTACTTAATTAATTGTGAATATTTTAATAATTTAAACGGGGACGAGTATTATGGTGGGGATATATGTACATCTCCATACCCAATTGAAAAAGTCGAAGATTCTTCATACCCATACCTATACCCATACACAATCAATACGAGAATTTCCTGTCAAAACAGGAACAGGTTTGAACAATACCCATGGGGACGTATTTATTTGCATATCTATGAACCATTGCTCCTATCTTTGTTCAAGTGTAATAACGAAAAACAAATTACATTGTTCTTTCAATCAATATATATGTTAAAAAAATGTTAAATCTACTTTTTATCTTTATAAAGTTTTGGGTTTTTGGGCTGCCGTACTTCATACATTCTACTATATAAATTTGATAAAGGAGTACCCTTAAGTCAATTAAATAAAAATGTTAATTTTTGTTACTTTTATTATATGTTAAATGAAATTTGATTTAATAAATATATTTAATAAACAAATTAAAACAAAAGTGGATACAACTTGCACTACAACAAAACAGCTAATTTGTGATGAAAATTAGCAAGAGAAAATATCTTTTTACTAATTTTTCGTTATTTAGCGAAAGATTAACGACAAAAAATTTTGTAGTTAATTTGCGAGGGAAATTAGCGAGAGAAAATTGTCTCTATAAACTTTAGAATAAATAAAAAAAATAGGCATGAATATTGTATCACCACAATTCATTTTGGATTAACTTTAATTATATCATACTTATACATGAGATTGTACATTGATATTATGATTCTTTTATTGAATAAAAGATTGAAAGAACTCATTGTCACAACATGTACCTTGATACTATTAGAAAAATGCTAATTTCCTGCGTGGAAAATATTTTGCAAAAAATTCCTCAGGAAATTTTTTGGTGGTTCACATTTGCAAAAAATTCTTGTGAACATTTATGTGAAAAATAATTTGCAGAACTCATAAATAACTTTGCTAAAAATAATTCGTTAAAAATCCTGGTAAACCTTTTTTCAAGATGTATTGAGCAGGAAAAAAGATGTTAAATTTATTATAACCTTGGTTAAATTTTGTTAAAGAGTATATTAGAGGCAGAATTTATGAGCCTTACATATTATAAAAGAAGAAATTATCTTGATTAATGTTTGTTGAGTTGATGGATTGAAATTCATTAAAATTATATCTAAATTATTAAAATTATATCTAAATAATTAGATGTTGCTTTGTTAAAATCAAAACTCACACAACTGAATAATTTCACATGGTCCTTGTAACATTCTAGAAAATGATATTTTAGAAGTAATAGTGGTTTAAAAGTAGTGAAACTCGATTATTTTAATATTAACATGTTTTAGTATAAATAAAATTGTTATAAACGAGTTTCATTATTTTAAAACACACCATCTCTCTAGAAACCACTTTTCTAGAGCTATCTGATTTCTCTCTAAGTATTCTATTTTTTCTGGTCATCTAATTGAAGAATCGAGACCGTAGAATTGATCCTCTCGGTGAGCTCTTCAATTTGGATCTATCAATTTCTCCGTTCGCGTAAGTTAAGTTTACGCTCTCGTTTTTTGTCTTTTATGTTTTTTGTTGCATGTAAGTCCTCTCCCGCTTGCATGCGTCATTTTATTTATCAGCATGAGTCTCTATTGATCAATGATCATAATGGTATGTCCTGATCATTCTTGTTCTTGTGATGTTTCTATGTGTAGATAGAGCATCCTATGGAGTTAAAGACGTTTGACGTTTATAGAGTTGTTTAAGCAGGATACTAGGTAAGGGAAGTTAATATCTATCATGTCTCACAAACTTGTTAGAAATGTTATTATATGATTATTTTTTAATTGACTAATGTGTTTGATATGTGAACTGGGTTGTAATGTTTGAAAACGATAAACATTTAGGTTTTATTCGTTGTTTAATAAAAATTGTATGTTATAGGTTCAATTGGATGCAATTGGTGTGAATATTTTGATAGAATTAATGTTTGATACTCGAATGGTCTCTGTAGAGGTTTTGAAGTTGTATGGATTGGTTGAATATGTATAATTTTGCTTAAATCAGTTTCTGTTAAGGGTGGGCAAAAAATCCAATTTTTATGATCCAATCCATTTTTTCTATGATCCAATCCATTTATTATCCATTCTATTAAAAATTCAATCCATTTAAAATCTATTTTATTGGATCTGGATATCAATCTAATCTACATTTTATATATTTTATGGATTGGATATCCATTTTCGTAAGCTAGATTTTTAAAATAGATAATCCAAAATATCCAATCCAAATTTTCACTTTATATTTTTTGTTAGGTTAGACTAAAGGTTGAGACGGACTAGCCCAAATTTAGTCGTATTTGATTGAGTTGGTGTGGCCTTGTACAAAATTTAACCGAATTAGGCCAAATTCTGTCAAGTCGGTCCCGATCGAGATTTGACCCAGTTGGTCCTGGACAAAATTTGGAAGTATTCGGCCAAATCTGTCAAATTCTTTGGTGTCAGCCCTATGGAAACAAATTTGGATCCACATCCATTATTTGGATCCAAAATGGATGTGGATTAGATTTTCGATAAGGCTGACACCATAGAATTTGGCAAATTTTTTGTCGAGGCCAACAAGGCCAAATTTTAGCATGGGATGAACTTGGATGACTTTCGAACAAATTTCGGTCGGGGACGACGTGACCAAATTTGGGCTAAGGTCGACTTGACAAAATTTCAGTCGAGATCGACTTGACTGAATTTCGGCCAGGGTCGATTTTGCCTAATACGACCAAATTTTGGCCAGAGCCGACTTGGCTAAATATGGCCACATTTAGGTCAGGTCCTGATCAGTCAAATTTCAGTCAGGGTTGACTCCATTAAATTCGTCGGCTGGGACCGACTTGACTGAATATGGCCAATTTTCGATCACAGCAGACTAAGTTGAATATAGTCAAATTTTATTCGGGACTTAGTCGACCGAATATGGCTAAATTTGGGCAAGTGCCGACTTGACCAAATTTTGGTCATGACCAACTGGACTGAATTTGGCCAAATTTAGGTTAGGACCGATTCGCCTAAATATGACCAAATTTCGGTCGCGATCGACTTTGCCGAATACGACCAAATTCAGGCCAGGACCAACTCGGTCAAATTTTGGTCGAGGCCAACATGACTGAATTTTGACCGGAGCCAACTCGACTGAATTCGGTCGAATTTTGGTCGTGGCTGACTCATTTGAATACGACCAAATTTCACCCTAGGTCGTCTCAGCCAAATACGACCAAATTTGGGTCAGAGTCGACTCGGTCAAATCTCAATCGAGACCAACTCGATTGAATTCGACCAAATTTTGACTGGAGCCAACTAGGCTGAATACAACCAAATTTTGGTCGCGGTTGTCTCAGCCGAATACAGTCAAATTTTGTCTAGGTCGACTCAGGCCAATGCAGTCAAATTTGGGTCGGGGTGAACTCAACCAAATACTTCCAAATTTTGTCCAGGACCAGTTGAGCCAAATTTTGATCGAGACCGACTTGACAGAATTCGGCCAAATTTTGTATAGGGTCACGCCAACTCAATCAAATATGACTAAATTTGGACTAGTTAGTCTCAACTTTTAGCCTAACCTAACAAAAAATATAAACCGAAAATTTGGATTGGATATTTTGGATTATCCATTTTGAAAATCTAGATTTAGAGAATGGATATCCAATTCATAAAATATATATCAGATTGATGTCCATATCCAATAAAATGGATTTTAAATGGATTGAATTTTTAATAAAATAGATATTGAATGAATTAGATCATAGAAAAAATAGATTGGATTATAAAAAATTGATTTTTTGCCCACCCTTGATTAGAATTTTGTGCCACATCTCTTCGCATATTGAATATCAAAATAGAAAACAATAAAAAAATATTGTCTGCGAACATCTAAACACTTTTCTAAAATCATCCATGTATGGATAGCAGACATCTGCAAAAGTTTCAAATTATTGTTGTTGCATAAGGTTAGGTTTCCTATTTCCGATAAAATAATGTCTTTTATCTTCTTTCGATCAATAAGGATAAAAACACCATTATTTTATGAAAGAATCAAGTATTTTAGTGCTATAATGTGAGACGTGCGACGTGGGAAGTGAGACGTGGAAGGTGAGACATAGGCGTGATACGTGGAACATGCGACATGAGACGTGAGACGTAGGATGTAGGACGTGGGACGTAGGACGTTGGACGTCAGACGTGGGACATGGGACGTGAGATGACGTGAGACGTAAGACGACGTGGGACGTGAGACATGAAACGTGAGACGTGCGACGTGGGACAAAAGACGTGAGACGTGAGACGTGGGACGTGAAACGTAGAACGTGAGACATGAAACGTGGGACGTAAGACGTGAAACATGGGATGTGGGACGTAGGACGTGAAACGTAGGACGTTGGACGTTAGACGAGGTGAGACGTGAAACGTGAGACGACGTGGGACGTGAGACGTGAGAGGTGATACATGAAACGTGAGACGTAAGACGTGGGGCATGGGACGTCGAACGTGGGACGTGCCACATGACATGAGATGAGAGACGTGAGACGTGAGACGTGTGACGCGGGACATGATACGTGAGACGTGGAACGTGAGACGTGAGACGTGGAACGTGAGATGTGAGACGTGACATGTGAGACGTAAGACGTGAGACGTGACACGTGAGACGTAAGACGTGAGACGTGACACGTGAGACGCAAAATGTGGGTCATGAGACATGAGACGTGAGACGTGACAGGTGGGACGTGGGACGTGGGACGAGAGACGTGAGACGAGAGAGGTGAGACGAGAAAGATGAGAAGTGAGATGTGAGATGTGAGATGTGAGACATGGGACGTGAGATGTGGGACGTGAAACGTGGAACGTGGAACGTGAGATGTGGGACGTGGAACGTGGAACGTGAGACGTGAGACATGGATCGTGGGAAGCGGGATGTGGGACGTGAGACGTGAGAGACGTGGGACGTGAGACGTGGGATGTGAGACATGAGACGTGGGACGTGAGACGTGGGACGTAGGTCGTGGGACGTGAGATCTGAAACCTGAGACGTGAGACGTGACACGTGACACGGAAGACGTGGGACGTGGGACGTGAGAGACGTGCAAGGAACGACGTATATAAAAAACTAATCCATCAAGAGAACGAGTAACTTCGAGGCCAACCAATATTTGAAATGACCAAAATCTTTAATATAAAATCTAAAATGAAAATGAACTTTTAGAGCATTAATTTCAATAATGTTATTACTAGTAAAAACTACATCAACATGAATCAATAAAATAGCGATAAGAGATAGATTTCTTCACACACAAAAAAAAGTCAAAATATGACTTATTTTAGCCTTTTATGTCAAATTTTTCGAGGGAAGCCAATTCTTTTCGACATACGTTATTAGTTCATATACGTGATTTAATTGTAAACACAGTCCGATACTCAGATCTATGTCATCAAACATATCTTAGGAGCTTTGGAATCATACGTGATACACCTTACTCTGACACAATTTAATTAATTGAATGGTCAGACTTTAGTTCCATTATCCTCACTCACTGAATTTCCTATTCTCCTTCTCTGTATGTTTTAAATGATCAGATTAAGGAGTTAGATCCAGATCCAACATGTAAAAGACTTAACACCATTGCAGGAACTGGAAAAGCTTAGGTTGGTAAAACGTTCTATGCCGTTTTAGATAACATGAATAATAAAACATCTTTATAGACAAGTATTTAAAAATGTGTATGAAATTTATGTATGATTATTGATGACTTATTTAGAGTAAGATACTTTTTTATTTTGAATCTATAATTGAACATATATTTTCAAATTTAATTGTGGGTTAGACTTTTAAAAAATACATACAACATATAAAAAGACAAAATTAAATTTGCTTTTTAAACAAATATGTTGTTTAAGCGTACCAAAAGTCTATCGCAGCTTACATTTATTTGTCCCTTATTTATTACTACCGTCTATCTAAGCCTGAAGGAAATGTGTAACTATATAGATGAGTACAAATAAAGATTCCATCACTATTTAAGGATTATTTTTGTATGTATTTTATATTTAGTATTTATTGTTTTCATTTTTTTTTGTTTTTAAAATAAATATGCTAAGCATCATTTAAAATGAATCTAAATTTTTCATTAACAAGAGTGGAATAAATATTTACTTGGATGAATCACAACTTGGTAAAACGTGCTTAGTAGAGTACCATTCTATTTAGCTTTTGAAAAATATATTAAAATTACCATTCTTTTACTCATATATTTGATTTATTGATATGATTTAACGTGAATAGTTAATTAATATATTATTATTATTTTTTTAAAAGAATTAATGATCGATACTAAACTTTATTCTTCTTGATTTGTGTTTAAAATTGTTTGTTGAATTTACTGATAATCCATATTTCATATTATAATTTTAGAATTAATTTATTTTAAATAATTAATTCCAAAATAGTGATTTGATTATTTTACGATTACTTGGAGCTGATATGAAATTGTGCAAAATATTTATATTGAATTTGTATCTTTTAGTTGTTTTTTAATTACTAGTTTTAATCGGTAATCGTTACACAAATGTGAATATGACACTAACGCAGTGTTCGTACGAGGAAATTATATTGTTGAAGTAAATTTGAGAGAGTCGATTTTGGTAGTCCAGTGCGTTCGTTTGTGATTATTTGAAAGGATATACGAGAGGCGATTTGGAGAATGGATGGTTTAATCCATCCCCTCAAAAGTGCGAAGATATTGCATATATTTTGTACATATTATGAAACTACCCTTGCTATCGTTATGGTGTGTGTCTGTGTGATTATTGAGTGCATGAAGGGGAAGAAGAGGAGGTGGTTTGGGCTGTGGTGGTCGACAAAGAGGATGAAGGGGTGGCGTGGTTGCCCGCGGTGGTGGCCAGGTGGTGGTTGTGGTTGGACGATGGACATGGTGTGGTGGTGATATGCACGGTGCAACACCGGTGCTGCAGTGTTTTGAGAAGAGGATGGCACCGGTTACGTAACCAGTGCCTTGGTTTATAAAGGGATGACACTTGTTACGACACTGGTGTCGTTGGTTTCTTCTTTTGTTGACTTTTTTCTTGACTTTTTTTGACTTTTTTTTTTAATTTTTTTAACTTTTTTTGACTTTTTTTTAACTTTATTTAACTTTAGTTTAAAATTTAATTATATAATTTTTTTAAAATTTAATTGTATAATTTTTTTACATTCATAAAAATTTTATTTTTTTATTTTTTTATTTTATATAATTTTAATATTTTTTTAATTCGTATTAATTAATTATAATTATTTTTATAACATCAAATTACAAAATCATTCTTTTTTTCCATCAAGGGTATTTTGGTAACTTTCTAATTCTATCTATTTTTACAATTTATTTTATTTATCACATCAATCAAATCTTTCACTAACTTTCATAAAACTTATCTCCAAATCCACTCACTTTATCCTCTAAATCCACTCAAAAAAACACAAAAATTCATTCACCGAAATTTACACAAATTCATCTTTACACTCTCTCTCATATCCATCATCTGAAAGGAACACATCTTAATATTTGAGTTTATGGTTTTTCTTCAGCTCTTGAAAAATATAGGATTTCCATAATTGTAATATATTTAAGGTATATTATAATGTCAATATTAACTATTTAAATTAGATTATGTATTTAAATGGGAGCATGTTCTCAGTTAAATGTTAAAACAAATTAATACTTTTTTGTGTATAATTTTTTTTTAATTTTATAAAGATTTTTTGAATTCAATATTTTTTCTAAATTCTCATTCTAGAAAAGACTTTTTGTTTAAAAAAGTGACCTATACGTTGTTCTGTCCACTGAACTCTGAATATTTTGTTTCTTGTAGACTTTTCCTTAGTGTACTTCTAGTTTTGTGAACTTTCCTTACTTTATGGATGTGGTTATATTCCCATGTTGGCAAATTCTTCATGCACCTTCATAAATTTAAAACTTTCAAATTAGGATTTTCCATTTTAGTTTTACATTGCATAAATATTTAGATAGTATAATATGAAATAATAATATCAATATTTTTATATTTCAAATTGTATAATTTTAAATACAGAATTTATATTTTAAAATATAAAATATAAAAGTTATATTTTAGATTACACAATTTAAAATATAAAATATATTTTAAAATATATAATTTAAAGTAAAAGAAATTATATTTTTAAATATTTAAATCAGTATACAAAATTTATATTGTAATCTAAAATATTAAAAAAAATATTTTGAAATATACAACTCAAAATATAATTTAGATTGAATAATCTAAAGTATAAAAAAAATACAAAATCGTGTACATTTACCTAAAATAACAGTAAACCTTTTTTTATTGAGGTTTAAATATACATTTGATCCTTATTTTTGTTGTTTTTATTCAATTTGGTCCATATTTTTGTTTTGTATTCAATTAGGTCCTCATTTTCGTCAAATTATGGTCAATTTGGTCATTTTCACTAACGGTATTTAAATAGTTAATGTCTTTGAACAGTGTCACGTGTCAGCTTCTGATTTTTTTAATTTTTTTAATTTCAAAAAAGTTATTCATGTGTCAAGTCACAATTGTGTCACGTGTCAATGCTAGTGCCACGTGTCAGTTTGTGGTAGTATTATTATTTTTTGTTCAATTTAGTTCCTATTCGTTATTTTTGTTCAATTTAATCCTAATTTTTGTTAAAATAAATCAATTTTGTCCCTTTCAAATTAACACTAAATTTAATATCTTCTATACAAATTATATTAATATTTTTCTAAAATTGACATTTGAATTTATTATTTTTTAAATTCAATTATAAATTATTAAATTTAATTATAAATTGAATAAAATTCTTATATTTAATTATTAAATAGAATATAATTATTTTAAATATTATAAAAATATAATTATTAATCTTTTTTCTAATATTTATATTCTAAAATACTTTTAAAATTGATATATAAAAAAATTTTATATATTCAAAATATTTCAGAAAAGTTAACTAATATTTGTAAAATTAACATTTAAATATAAAATATTTTAGATTTTAATATCTAAAATACAATAAACATATTAAATATTTTAAATTTAAAAGTGAATTTTACGGATATTAATATATAGTTTTAAAATTTTAATAATCACATTTTAATAATATTTAAATAATTATATTCTATTTAACAATTGAATTTAAGAATTATATTTAATTTATAATTAAATATTATAATTTATAATTGAATTTTAAAAAATAACTAATAATAATGTCTATTTTAAAAATTAAATAGTTCTATTTTAACAAAATTTGGAACTAAGTTAAACAAAAATAACGAATATAGAGACTGAATTAAACAAAAATAACAAATATCGGGGCAAAATTGAACAAAAAGCAACCACAAACTTACACGTTGCTCTAACATTGACACGTGAAACAATTGTGACTTGACACGTGGACAATTTTTTTTAAATTAAAAAAAAATTAAAATTAAAAAAAAATTTAAAAATAAAAAAACCAAGAGTTGACATGTGTCATGTACTGTTGAAAAACGTTAACTATTTAAACACCATTAGTGGAAAGGACCAAATTGACCACAATTTGATGAAAATGATGACTTAATTGATCACAAAACGAAAATAAAGACCAAATTGAATAAAAACAAAAAAAATAGAAACCAAATGTATATTTAAACCTTTTATTCACTTCCACCTTTTGTTATACATTGAATATGTGCACTTCATGGATAGATGTTGCTTCAGCCTTTCTTTTCCCGTGCTTGCACGGTTAACTATGTGAGGAAAATATTCTTCTCGCATTGATATTGATATTGAAATTTATCCTCATTCAAATATAATCGATATCAAATTATTGTTTCATCCCTATTTTTATCGGGTAACGGATATACTATCATACCCATATCTGTATCCATTTTTTCATGTTTCAAAATTAATTAATATATTTTTATATAATAATAGAAAATTACGATAATATTTTCAAATATTCAATATTAAAAAGAGGAGGGTTGATATCAAATATTTAAAAAGAAATTATAATTGTATACATTTCACACTAGAATACCAAATAAAATTTGATGAGAACCTAAACATTTATTAAATTTGAAAAATTAATGAAACTTAGTGGACAAAAATTTAAAAATATTTTAAAAAAAAAATATAAAAGGAAAACAAATATTCAATTTAAAATATATTTTGAATGTATGTTTATTTCAATTTTTTAAATTGTAATGAATTTCTTTTTTTAATATAATAATAAAAATTATAATATATCACTTATGTTGGTAGGGGGGAGCTACTTCACCTATAAATGAAGAATGGTTTTGATGATGTCTACTGGATTAGAATAGATAATAAATTTGGTCTAGTTAGGTTGTGCATTAGGCTAATAGTTTATCTTTATCAGATGTAAATCAAGCCTGCACCAGGTTGTGAATTAGGCCTACATTGTGCTGCAATGGACCATTACACTCTTGCTTGTGCAAACATGAATGATTAGTTGTTTAACTAATGGATTAGTTGTGAGTATTGTTGCACTAAGGCAATGAAAATACACCCACGATAATCGATTAGGTAAATTGCTAATCCATTAATGACAGTAGAGAACTCTGTATAAAAGTTGTTTTTAAAATCTGTTTTAAGTCTGGAGAAAATTGACAGATCACTAAGATTCCTTCTGAGAGACAGCCTTCTAAGAGACACAGAGATATTGAGCATTCTGGAAGATCATTCAAGTGCAGATCCAAGAAGATTGATAATTGATTCTACCATGATGGGTCTTGCTTGAATCAAGGAGCATATTGTCAAATTTGCACAACATAGGTGTATTCGTTTCTTGATTCTGTTTATTGTATTTCTGATTACAGTTGCTTCATTGTGTGAAGTGTGCAATTGCGTGGATCCATTGCTCCTAGGGGGAGTTCTTGATTGGTAAATCAAGTTCTTGGGTTTTTAGGGTCTAGAATTATATAGGTGTTCTTGTAATTCTTGGATCCTATCTGTGTTAGTGGAATCCTCCTAAGTGAGTTACTTAGGAGAAGACTGGATGTAGATTCATCTTGAATCGAACCAGTATAAATTATTGTGTATTGCTTCTTTCTCTTCTCTCACAATCTTTCTTGATTGAGTTAAAACAGTCCACTAACCCAGAACTGCGAAATTGATTAATTGAGATTTAGAACTTAAAGACTTCTTCAAGATTCACCTTAAACCAGAGAAAAGCTCATTAATCAATTCAGATCCCTTCGTGGTTAAGATAATTAGACAGATCTACTTTTAACAACTTGATCAAAATCACGTAAAGAACAAAGATTAAATTGATAATAATAAAATCTTAACATAGATCTTATATATTTTGAACTTCTATATATGTTGGATAATGATAAAAAAAATCATGGTAATTATATTAAATTTTTATATTATAGTAAATAAAATTTATTTATATAATTATGATAACAAAATTACAGTATTATAATGAGTTAGAAAATAAAAAATAATTATATAAAATATACAAAATAGTATTATACATTATAAAATTAAATAACAAATAGAAATATTAAAAATTTACCAAATGTTGAGAGAATATTAAATGAGATCGCACAAAGAAAAAAATATATAATTAAGGGTATAATAATATGAACAATACCATAGAAATTTAAAAAAACTTTTCAACTATCAACATAGTTAATGGTTAAGAAATAACGTGAAGATTATTTTAACGAAACAAAAGAATTCTTCAAAAGAAACAAAAATTAATAATAATAGAGTAGAGAAGATAATTTTTTTATATTACATAATAAATGAAAAGTTTATACTATTAAACATTTAAATTGAGACCATTAAACATTCTCATGTGAAAATAAAATATACAATAAATAAAAATATGAAAAAATAATATAAATATTCAAATGTGAAATATAAAAAATATTTAATTGGCATACATTATTTGAACATAATTGTATAAATGTTATTTATATTAAGATGAAAAAAATATTGGAGATAGGAATGAATTTTATGACAAACCAAACAATTAGACAAAATAAAAAATAGAAAGTGTGTAATAATATATATATATATATATATATATATATATATATATATATATATATATATATGTGTGTGTGTGTGTGTGTGTTACTTAATTGACTATGAATATTTTAATAATTTAAATGGAAACCGGATGAATATGTACATCCTTGTACCCATCTCCATACCCAATTCAAAAAGTTGGGAATTTTTCATACTCATATCTATACCCAGTCAAAACGAATCAAAACGGAGACGGATTCACACAATACCCACGGAAAGCATGTATATTTGTCATCTCTAGGGATAGGCCATTGATGGTCCTAATAGATTAATTATAATTTTAGTTATATGTGTTCAATTTATTTATATTTTGAATTTTATAATCTGAAATATAATTTTTGTATTTTATTTGAGATTGTAAATTATGAAATGTATTTTTTATTGTAAATTTTGAAATATATAATTATATATATATATATATATATATATATATATATATGTATATATATATATATATATATCGTATTTTAAATTACACATTTCTTGTAAATTCCAAAATATAAAAATATTAATGTTTAGCATTATTAACTAATATGACATGTATTTAGATTATTCGGTTCAAAACTTAAACTGAAATTGCTAAATAGAGGAATGAATTTGGATTTTTCTTTAAATTTTTAGAAGTGCAAAATGAAATCGGGAGGAAATTATGGTCATCTAGGAAGAATTTGTTCACATGTTGAATCTTGGCATAATACTAATTGTTTGCATGAAAATCTTTTCAATAAAAAAAACAGATAAACTAAAATAAAGATTCTATTTTGTATTTTATATAATTTTATTATATAAAATTATTATTCTCTATTTTATTATATTGTGGGTTAGTATTAATCAATAAATTATATTATTTTTTAATATCAATTATATTAAACATGGTTATTAATTTTATAGATAATACATAATTTTGGGTTTTTGATAAATTATCCGTGATGAGTTTAACTCTTCAGCGAACCGTTTATGATGACTGATCAGTAATAACATGTCGAGAGAGGTTGCTAGACTTTGTTGGTTAGGATATGCATAAAGATGTCGATGGAGCGAGTAGGATATGAGTAGTAGCTCCCCCGTACCCTACCCACTGGATAAATATTTGTTCCTGCACCCATATTTATATTTGTGCTGGTATCCATTATGCGAGTACCCGCGTATTTTTTAATATCCACAGGTACTCGTAGGTATTTACAAAAAAATAATTTAATATTTAACAACATATTTTAACCATAAATTCAAATTAACATACAATGCAAAATATTCATAAATTTCAAACAAAGTGCAAATAACCTATTTAAATAGTTAAATAGTGTTAAATGATTGTTTGTAAAGAAATAAAGATTTTTTAGAACTAATTGATAAAAAATAATTCATTCAAAATCAATGTGTTAATGTTGTAATCATGTTTTTTTAATTTAAATTAGAGTATAATGAGTATGGTTATCTAAGGTAGGGATACCATGATACATGTACCCGTCTCGTTAACATACATGTTTAAAAAAAAATACTCGTACCCATTACCTGCATATATCCATTTACAATATTCATTTTCTACCAATTGCGGAGTTTATCCGCGTATACCCGCGAGTATGAATTTTTTTTTGTTGATATCCCTAGATATGAAATTAATGTCTCATTAATTAATTTTAAAATAAAAAAGTAAGACATTAGATACATATATTTTAATTTTGGACATTCAATCTTTTAGCATACCTTACCAGAAAGAGAGCGGTATTGTTTTTTACGCAATTCTAATATCACTCTTCCATTTACATTATTTCTAACTACTAATTATATATACTTCCACCATTTGATATTGAGAAATGAGTATAACTTTTGATCTGTTGTCAAACGGTAAATCCTGCCATCGAATTATAAGATAAAATTGTGATGGATAAAATATGATTGTCCTTGTTTTAAATGATTTATTGTAGATGAAGAAAGGCATGGTGGATTGTTCTGCTTTGTTTATGTTCATTTCCTCTGATTTGCAATAAAAGAAAGAAGAAAAAAATATGGGTAGGACCCCTCTCAACATGAGAAAAAAGAAGAAAGTCACGTCTGTAAATTTACATACAAACTCTTAAATTTTCTTTGTGTCTTCATTCACAATACTCATTTCTTATTAATACTATGCCTGTATAGAATAAATTTATAATGATAATAGTAATATAATAAATTTATATAAATAATGATAATTTTTTAAATAATAAATAATAATAATATAGATACATTTATATAATAACGATAATAATTATTAAAAAAATAATAATCAAAATGAATTTATAAAATAGTAATAATAATAATTAAAAAATCATAAATAATAATAATAACTTTTATCTTAATCTAAACAAATTATATTTTGTTTTAAATTAATTTACCATAAATAACTATTTTCTCTTAATCCAATCATTCTCAATTTTACTTTTTTTTCTTATATTTCTACTCAAATTTATTCAAAAATGAGTAAAAAAAAGAAGTTAAACTATAATCATTATATACAGTTGGAACAGTGAAGAATGGCTAATTTATTCGGCGGTGCACAGCAGAAACAGCGTAAAAGGACACGCAATGGACATAATTACGAAATCAGCCCTGAAGCTTGACCCTGTGGCTGCACAAACCAGCATGATACATTACAGACTCCAACTTAGACATTGGTCAGTGCACATTTCTCACGCCCAAGTCTTAGGTGGGCCAACCACCGTGGGCTTTGGTTCTAGGGCCCACTCTTTTTCTTCCAGATGTCCGTAAACTTTGCGGCTTACCAAACTTAGTTTTTCTCTACCAACTTTGGTTGTTTCCTAGTACCATCATCTCCTACCCATAAAATCAAAATTCATGTTCCAATTCCATATCTCAAAACATAGCAGAAGTTCCGACCACCTTACCTGTGCTTGCATTTCTCATTTTTAAAAACACCCTTTTTATTCATCGTTCTTTAACGTTGACCGTAACACAACTTGTTTCCATTGTGTCTCCATTCATGGCAATAACACAGGTTGACTTGGTCTATTTCTAGATTCTTACTTTTGTTTAATTCATATTTTTTGAAGTTTTCAAAACTAAGGACGGTGCAAATTAATTAATGCAAGTTAAATCATTCACACTTCATTTAGATTTTTTTTTTCTCTCCACATTTGTTAACACCATTCGAGATTCATGAGATATTAAATATTCCTGTTTTTTCTAGCGAAAATTCAAACAATTGTCTACCGTTGTGTGAAATACAAATACTAACCACTTCTTTTAAATTTTTAACCTTCTTGACACCATTGAGGATTTTAAAATTTTGAAAATAAATAGAAATATTACAAATTTGATAATGTAAACTTTTGTAAAGATAAATATATAAATTCGATCTCATCATCTTCTATATTTTGTTTGGAAGATATAAGAACTATCAATGTAATGTCCATTGTCACTACTATTTTAGAAAGTTTTTGTCAACAACTGACGTAGATTTAAATGAGACATAAAGTGCGATCACCTTTTTCTGGTTAAAGAATAGTTAGTATTGTAAGTTTTACTCGGATCTTAACATTGCCATTATAGAAATTTCACAAATATTTCATTAAGCATGACTCACATTATTCAAGATTTCAAATTTTACATATATATTTTTTTTTTCACAAATCCAACTTCACTTTTATTACCATCGCATCTCGATTAATAAAAATCCATATCAGTCCAAATTATTCCGTACAATCAAAATCAAATACACATAAAAAGATGTTCATTGACAATATTGACATTTCTTTCATAAAATAATTTTCTTTTGGCCAAAATAATATAGATGAAAGAATCGAAGAAAAACACTAAGTTAAGTGGTAAAACTTACCTTGTAAGTGAATGGTGCAAATAGAACGTGGTCGAAGAGGTTTTGTTGTTGTGTTGGAGAAAAGTTTTTAATAGAAAACAAACAAAAAAATGACAAAAAAAGGCGAAAAACAAAATGGACTTAGCACTGGAATGCGGGAAGATGAAGGTAATCAACGCTGTTAACAAGAAAAAGAAAAAGAATTGTAATGTAAGAATACAAATAGAATCTTTATTCTTACCCTAAAACCACTTATCATAACAATTAAAATTTTAACGTTTTTTAGTAAATAATTGCTATAAAGGATAGATCACAACTATATAATCATAAAATATATTTTTTATTACTTCATCAATATTACTGCTGGAATAAAAAAGATCTTAACTTCAAATTATTCAAATAATTAATGATAAAATTTATAGAAATGATTTAAATTACATCATTCTATTGTTTAAATTAAAAAATTAGTTCACAACCTACAAGAGATAAATGTATCTAATAGAAAATGTACATTCTCTCTTAAGTTAATTCAAAAGTGTTTGTATACCAAGACATATAAATATACTACAAAAAGAAAATTGATTTATTAATGGTTAAAATTCTTAAATAATCATAAAAATCTATTGATAAAATAAAATAATTGATGACTTACTCAACAAAAAATATATCACTAGAATGCTCGTTAATAAATTTTATTGATAGATTGAAAAATCTATCGGTAATTATTAATGACAAAAAATTTGTCAGTAATTATCCGTTTATAAATATTCTGATTTGGTTTCTTCTATTCTTTTTTCTTTTTCTTCCTCCACCTCCTCCTTGTCCACCGTCACTATTAGTATTGTTGTGTATGCCACCATTGTTGCTTCACTTGTTTTCGTCGTTGATGCCTCCTCTTCTTTCTCTTTCTCCTCCTCCTTCTCTTCCTCTTTTTGTTCCTTCTTCTTCTATTCTTGTTCTCACCCACCTCTATTTAATTTATAACAATATTTCGTCAAATTTGACAAGAAACTTAACTCCCATTTATGGGAAGATTTATCAACAAAATGACTAATGGATTTTTAAGAAAACACAATTATTGAAGAATTTTCAAAAATTTGATTATCAACAAGCTTACTAATGAAATTTCAAAAACTTCAATTACCAATGGATTTACTAATAGATTATAAAAAAAGAAAAATATTATTGATGAGTTTATCGACGAATTTTACTATGATATGATTAAAGCATAAAGATGAAACTTTGACACCCATTTTATTGATGAGTTTACTGAAAAATATTTTTGTCTGTAATAAAAATTTTAAATTGCCAATGAATTTTACTACAAATCTATTGTCGATGGATGTCTTTACGTAATTAAAATCCTAAAATTTACCGATAAATTTGATTTTAATGATGATTTTTTTTTCATTAGTAAAATTTGTTGATAAATGCTATTTAATTGGTAAATATATATTTTTTTTTCAAAAAAAATTATTTTATAATATGATATTTTCTTTAGTGAGTAATCTTATTTATACATACATAAAACCCTTGCTTTTCATATCTTAGGAGACGTGAGACTCAAAAATAAAGCAAAACCAAGTTGAACTACGATAATTGTGACTTTTTATTCAACCCAAACAATATACTAAAAGTGTCCTTATTTATAAATATTTAAAGTATTTTTCTCTTGGCATAAGACTAGAAAATAAATCAAAAGTCAAGTTGAATCAAGATAAATTATAAGTTGAACCTACAACCTCTCCCTTCTAAAACATCACCTAACCAAGGCAATTGTTAGTTGTAAATTTTTGTTAGTGGGAGAGTTGAATCTACAACACCTCTCATCCTTCCTTCTAAACTCTACCCAACAGATCACCTTGTCAGTCTATATACTAAATGTTAGTTATTAATTTTTATTATCGAGAGTTGAACCTACAACCCCTCTCACCCTCCCTTTTAAATTTCACCAAATTGAGTCACCTTATCACTCCATATACAAAAGTGATCTATTCTACTTTATTGAGACTTCTTTTTTACCCTATCTTCTAACTTAGTGTTTTACTAAAAAAACAAGTTTTTCTAAAAATAATTATTATCCAAAAGAAAGCCTAATTAAAGCCAACTTATTTATTTATTATTATTATTATTATTATATTTATGTGATGTACTTACGTAGCTCTAATTCTAATCCTAATCGTATACAATCGTATATAGAGTTTATTGTGAGAAATAAACTAAAAAACTGGTGTCAAAATTTTATAATTTTAATTAACAGCCCTTTATATCAATCTTATTAAAGTGCTTGATAAAAAAAAAAAAGAGTGTTCGTATAATTGTCAGCAATAGGTCATAGTTGTTATTTCGACGCTATATTATATTGCAAGACTAGTATCCTACATAAAAGATCAACAAATGTAAAAATGAATTAAACGTTGCAAATGAAGACAAAAGTAAAAAAGAATAGAGGTCATCGTGAGCAGGGTTTTGAAAAGCTGTGTTGGGAACATAGTGGTTACTTTTTGGGAAATTTGGGAAGTGAAAACTGGGTAAAATGATAATGAGATGTGTACGTGATTGAATATTTTAATTTGACTGATAATATAGTTCTTAGAAACATTTCATTCAAATTAAATAAATTATAAAATAAAACGGAGTTTTTAAAAAGTTATTCTTTATAATCTTTTTTGTTTTTTAATTATAGATTGTGCCACCATAAAATTTGGCGATTCGTGTCGGAGAAGAAGTTTTGTCAACCGATAAAGAATTTATATTATAAAAAAACTAAACAAGAATCCAGTCCCATACTTTATATATATATATATATATATATATATATATATATATATATATATATATATATATATATATATAAATACACATTATTAGATAAAGGACTTAATTAATATAGAACACTATTAATCCCTGAGATGTCAAAATTTATCTTTTAATATGATGATCATGAACACAACGACCCTATTGATATGCTCCTCACACGATGAAAGAGGAAAAAACGTAGCTGAAAGAAAGAGAATTTTATATCAACGTTCTAGTAAAACAATACGAATATTTAATTAAGAAAAGTTGGTATTTTGATTGATTTTATATCAACGCTTGTTTGTCGAATTTTTATTAGGTCATTTTATTTCAATAAAATATAATTTAATTATTGTAATAAATTTTATTAAATATATTAATGTTTATATTATTTAAAATATTATTTAAGAAATTTATGTCTAAGATAAAAAAATTGAAGTGAATAAATAAATGTGACGGGAGTGTCGAGAATTGGAAATTGAAAGTTATAAAAAATAATTGATATGAAGAGTGAGAGAATCAATTTTGACAATCGTATGAAATAATGGAAGACAAATAAAGTAGTTTTATAATATTTATAAGTGTAAGTGTTTAATCTATCAGAAATTGAGTGTAAGTAATTAGTAGTTTAATATTAAAAGGAGTATTCATCAACTAAGTAAAATTTAATAAATAAACATTATAATTAGCCACTTTTACATATTAAAAATAATAATTATATGTCGGGTTTTTCATTGGAAGAAACTAAGATATTTTTTACTAAAGAGTCACATTTTATGTAAGAAAAGAAACATAGTATTTATATTCTAAAATATTAAAGTAATAGATGTAGGTTATATATATATATATATATATATATATATATATATATATATATATATATATATATATATATATATATATATATATATATTTTTTATTTTACTTTATATATTTTTTTTTTATATTT
>Ga0214545_1000888_pt1 | contig 52433 bp, 30 predicted proteins | sample CNSS4metaG_FD_160064 | JGI IMG/M metagenome (GOLD analysis project Ga0214545, IMG submission 160064) | Root nodule microbial communities from cowpea collected in UCLA plant growth center, Los Angeles, California, USA - CNSS4 | ecosystem: Host-associated > Plants > Roots > Nodule | place: USA... | reverse complement strand
TCTCCTTCAACATCATCTCCTTCTGCACCTTGGACCTCATTGCAACGGCCTCCCTCGCCTTCTGCTCCGCCACATACAGCGCCTCCGATAACTTAGCAAAATTGTCATTAATCTGAACCTCTTGAAGACCTCTCCCATCAGCAGCCAGCCTCTTATCAAGCGGAATAGTGTAACCCTTCGGATTCTTCCAATTCGAAATACACGGCGGAATCTTCCAATCCTGCTGGTCTTTCACTGTCACCGGCCGGGGCGGCGAGTGCATCACAGGCACTGGCGGAGACCCTGACGCCTTCGGAACACGCTTGTGCTTAAACTTCGGAGGTTCAAGCGGATCCACCGGCATCTCAACCATCCTAATCACTCTTTCTTTAGCACCTGAATTGAACGCCGCGGATTGCTGCGAGGGTTTGTACTTTATATACTTTGCGTCGGAGTTCTGTTTCGGAACGTTCTTCGGTTGGGCAGCGCTGAGCCTCACGTTCACGATCTTCTCCAGCGCGGCTTTGGTCTCCTGCATCGTTTCCTCAATCTGTTTCTGCGTTTCATCGTCGGAAACGGCGTCGTCGTCATCGGAGTCTTCGTTGTTTTTTAGGATCTTGGGTACGAGGTCCTTCTGCTGTGTGTACACGATTTTGCGCGCGTTTTCGTTCTGCTTCACGATGGCGTCGTAGGCGACGTTGCCATGTGCGTCGACGGTGACGGGAAGAATTTTGGATCCAGGTTTCGATGACCTGTCTCTTCCCATGTCGAGAGGGTACTGTGCCACGTGAATCTCGGGGAACGCGCCGCCATCACCGAAGTCCTCGATTTTGCGGGGGACGAAGCCGGCGCGCTTCAGGTACGGTGGAACGGGTTTCTGCTTGATGGCGGCGGCGGCGGCGGATTTCTGCTCTTCGGAGGAGAAGCGCTGCTTGAACCAGGGATCGTTGGTGTGGTCGTAGTTGGTGGTGGAGAAGGATTTGGCAGGAGGAAGTAGCTCCTTCAGAGTGGTCATGGTTCTGATTTCGTGGTGAAAAATGAAAACCCTAACAGGTTAAAAGAGATTGATTTATAGACCCCTAAGCCTAACAAGTTAATTACAATTTTAAAAACAATACCAATAATATACGACTAGAGTGAAGGTTTTTGACAGAATGATAGAGAAGCCGAATGCAGGAGAACGCAGAAAAATAGATAAAAGATGTAAGAGTTTATTTTTTATTTAACGTAATTTTTTTATCCTTTAATTAATTTTAAAAATTAAATACGTATTGATTTTATGTTAAAAAATCAATTTTACAACATTTTAACGCAAACACGAAGATACTTTTTGCATAAAAACTCTAACTCATATACATAGCCATATAGTAAGCAAGAAAAAGTGTTTGACACAATGAGTACAAAGCATATAGTAAGCAAGTAATAAGTAATCACAGAAGATAACCAAGACTGCATCATTTATATTCAGCACTATAAATATTACTTAATCCGGTCATTGGAAAGCAATGTTTACCACTTGCCCATCGCTTTGAGAGTAGATGTCATCTTTCCAATAAAAATTAGTAAGCAAGTAAATATTTTATCTTTTAATTTTCATATATTTTTTATATTTATTTTTAAAAATATTTTTTTAAAATGTAATTACATTTTTATTTTAATAATAATTAAAATAATTAATTTTCTATTATAAAATAAAAATAGACGTACAATTAATTTCGGAGCATATGTTTCCACTAATATTAATGGAAAAGAGTTTAACATCGACTATACATAAAGGCGGCTTGAATATACGATCGATTCTTATTTTTGTTCTTTTTATTTAATATTTTTTTTTAATTAGATTTTTATTTTCATCAAATTTTGGTTCATTTGGTCATTTTGCTAACAGTGTTTAAATAGTTAATGTTTTTAAATAATATATGTCCTTTTTTATTAATTTTTTTAAAATTTTTTTAATTTCAAAAAAGATGTCCACGTGTTAAGTCTCAATCCTCTCATGTGTCAATGCTAATACCACGTGTCTTGTTATAGTATTTCTTTTTGTTCAATTTAGTTTTGATATTCATTATTTTTGTTTAATTTAGTTCCAATTTTTATTAAAATCTTTTTTAAGTTAAGACCAAATTTAATTTTTTATAAATATTATATATATTTTTTTAAAATTGACATTATTATTAGTTTTTTTTGAAATTCAATCGTAAATTATTATATTTACTTATAAATTAAATATAATTCTTAGATTTAATTTTTAAATAAAATATAATTATTTAAAATATTATTAAAATATAATTATAAAATGTTTTTAAAATATATAGTAACATTTGTAAAATTGACATTTAAATTTAAAATATTTAACTTTTTTTATTGCATTTTAGATATTAAAATTTAAAATGTTTTATATTTAAATGTTAATTTTATAAATATTAGTTTACTTTTCTAAAATATTTCTAATATTTGAAATATTTTTAAATATCAATTTTAAAATTATTAGTATTTTAGAATATAAATATTAGAAAAAATATTTAATAATTATATTTTTATAATATTTTATATAAGATCTCCTTTTGTTTTAAGAAGGTTGGGATAGTTTTATTAAAGGGCTCAGGATTAGCCCACTTTTTACCCCAAAATCCCCTTCCCATTCACTTATTATCATTATGTCTCATTTTCAGAAACAACTCCCCTTCTCTCACAGTTATGAAGCAAAAAACTCTGTTAGAGCATAAGCATTTTCCTCCTCCAAACTTATTGAACGTTCTTCCTCCATGTAAGTCAATCCCTAACCTATGTTCCACTTCCATTTTTTTTTTGTTCCAAAGCTTTGGTCCCATGTTGTCTCTGTCTTAATTTTATTTTCACCTTTCTTGGTTCTATTTTCCAGCTTCGTAAGCTGTAGTTGTGCCGTTGTGCTCTTCTTTTGAGATCTCTTGTTGGGTTAGCATTTTTCAAGGTAAAGGAAACTAGAACTCCTTCTTTTACTTTGAAATAGATTGTACTTACTTTCCTTCTGGAATATACTGAGTATGTTTGATTGATAATTGTATTGAATGGGAATGAATTTTATGTTTGGGTATCTATGGGTTAGAGGATTTTAGGTAGTTTTTCTGATAAAGTGAATTGGGACATATGATTGAGAAATGCTTATTCAATGTTCTGTTTTCTACTTATAGAAGTTTTTGTGAACTTTATTTAGTTTGAGTGTGTGACTTTGGTGAAACAGGAAGACGTAAAATTTCTTGAGTTTGAATGGAAATTATGCATGTGTTGCCATTTTCAAATTTTAATGGATGTAGGGGATGCTGATGCAAATGAGCATGATGGCTACACTTGGAATCAACAAAGAGTTGCATTACCTAAACAAAGAAGACCTTTTATTGCGTTGGCTTTTGGTCGAGCAACGTAACACAAAATCTGGGCTAGATGTTCTTGAGAATGAAGGCAGGTGGGAGCTAAGCAAATTTTCTCAAATCAGTAAAGATGATGAAGAGGATGAAGATGATGAGGAGTACTAAATGGAGGAAGATGAGACAAAGTAAACCAAAAGACAACCGAGTATTTTGTTAGCTTCCATAAAATCAGTTTGCATTGTATTTTCAGTGCCAAACATGTGCTTCCTTACAGATTTTGTGTTAGACTCATGATTTATAACGGTGAAAGACTTTGAATGAATTGATTAACTTTTCAAACCGACATGATTTCATTTTGCTAACAGAGACCTTCTTACGCCATAAACATGGTAGGTCTTAGCAAGAAAATTTATGACATGCGTCGCTGGGTAGTTATACATGATCCCTTCATTCATCACAACAATGCAACTTTATTTCATGGTCGGCCTCGAGTCTTTTTTCAACAGCAACTAATGAATAGTGTGAACCATTTTTACAAGGGAAGCAAGTTCGGGTATTTATTTGTTTAATTGTTATTATGGGCTTCTCAATGAGCTTCCTAACATGAAGCTACAACTAAGGATAGTTTCTTCCTGCACCTGAAAAACTCATTTTCTGTATCTTTTTACCCTTTTAGGATTGATCAATCCCATAAGTAAAATTGCAGTCCAAATTAGTGACTTCTGGATTCACGATTCCACCAAAGAAATAAAAAACATGTATTGGATTCACATAATCGGAAAGTAAACCCGAAAGAAATCGGTTCCAGCGAAAACACATAATACAGCTTACAGCTTATTATTGATCACCTACTTTATCTTTGGTTGGAAAAAAAAGAAAAAAACAAGAGAAATCTCAACTGAATATATATGAACATATAGAATCCCATGCAGCATAGGTTCACTGAAGAGCTACAAGGAACATGGGTAAAAGGGCTTCATTTGATCCCGACATTCGCAAAACTCCCAAATTCCCCTTCCCCAGAACCAAAAGTAAAAGAACAGTGCACACAAGTAACCAGTTGCTGCACTTGCACCATTGACATAGAATATCAGCATAAATTAATTGTGAAGGAATTATATCAGTTTCATTGGGGAATAAACACCTGACCGCATGATGAATTTTATTAGGGTGTACACACCGGTGAAGGAATGATATGTTTTCAGAGCACTTGTCTTTAGATGGACATTATGCTTTATAGTTTATAGTTTACATGGCGACTCAAGAAAGCAAACAACTGCGACTCATTGTGCTTCACGGGATGGGGGTAACCCAAAGAAATAACAAAGAAAAAAAAAAAAAGCATCATCCGAAAAATAACACGACTAAACATTTCCTGCACTAATTATGCTGGAGTCAAACCAACCACACCTGCAAACATGCAAGCACAACACACATTATCACACATGATAAACATAAAAGTAGAAAAATTGGACTATATACATTTCAAGACAGCAGACACATAAATAAGCTATAACTTTTGAAAATTGGATTGTTGAATAAACTTTACAATTTCACCCAGACCAGCAACACCTACCCTGCATGCAGTGGTTCTAACCCTTATCTAATTAAATTTAGACTTCACTATGTTACCAGTAATGGCAAATATATTAGCTTCACTAATTCAAAATTATTTATTATATTGAGTTTATAAGAAAAAAATAGATTAATTTCATATTTGTGGTTAATTGCTCTATAAATACATAATTTAAATTTAAAATAATCATCATGAGCAGGGGGCAGGATGACAAAGGTGGGGGTAGGTTTAAATATATTTTGCGTGGCAACTTTTGGTTTTAATCCCCCTAAAGGGGCAGTGCAGGATTGGATTGCTAAAAAGACCGTCCTTGCAGCCTTAAGAAGATGATAATCAACACACCTGTTTCTAAAGCTTGTTCACATCGAATCTTAAGTTTTTGAGACAAACTTCGATTCATAATTTATATTTATTCATGAGTTTAAGCACAATAGCCACTAATCTGCCAGAAAAGGCCAAGTACTCAATCTTGTAATTTCCTCTTTAAATGCAGGATACAGAACCCAAACTTGATTTCCAGTCAATATTACATGTTTTAATCGGACAATCCCAAAGATATGTACGTTGTCATAGATCTGAAAACATATATACAAAGATCTTTCAGATCTATAAGCACCGTTTCTCTATATCAGTTAAGCGACTGAAACCATAAAATGACATGTACCAACATATGCATATCGATAAAACATGTCTCTGTTCAATTTGGTAGTGTATAGCAGTATTAATCTACACTATAGATCAGGAGTCAGCTTATTCAACAGACTCAAGTGCACAACTTCTGAAAATTAGATTAGAGATAGTCTGTAATCATGCATTACTTATCAAAAAACCAGTTTGTAAGCAAATCATAACTTTTTATCAAGAACAAAAATTGATTAGTGTTATAGAAAATAGTTCACCTTAGAGCATTGAAGCAAAGAGTAAACCAAAAAATATAAATATAATTATGTTGGATTAGAAGAATAGAAGAACATGAAAAGGATAGAACAGTTCTAGTTTATAATTTTTTCATACCACATGCTAATCTTCCACCAGCATTTCCAGTTGTCGAACTAAGTTCATGACCCCCTGCAAATGCAAAAGCAAACGCAGATAAGACAAGCAAAAATAATCCAGCTATGATTCATACATCATGCCCATACTACACAAGATTCCAATTGCAATGTGCGATACAAAAAGCGAGATGAAAAACCAATTTCATTCCCAGGTCCCTCCTCCCATTATACATACATACTCGGTACTGTTTATTTCAGTAATGTGAGTGCTGAAGTTAGTGAAAGTAATTTTTGTCCACAGCACATGAACCACCAAATGTAAATATAAATAAATATTAAAATGAAATAACTAACCCTTTCCAAGGTCATCCTCAAGCTCATGAACCACCAAGGCTCTTCCAACGACTGAATTGGGGCCAGAGAGTGGTATCTGCATGTTTGATGCCCAAAATACAACATAATTAGCTACTTTCAATTCAATGTGGAATTATATCGTTCAAAATGGTTTAAAATTATGACCGACGAGCATAAAAACCATGATTTCAAAAATATGTATCAAAAGAACAAATATTATTTTTAAATACAAATTAAAAAGAGCACCTGATTATCCACGATTGAAACCTCTGCAACCCCTGTATTTCAAAACAAAGGACAACAATATACATAACCAGGTACAGAAAGCAGTTCAATATAGAGGAAGACAAATGAGAAAAGAAAGAAGATATACCATCTGCATTAGCAACTATGTTTCCCAGGTCACCCGCATGACGGATTTCATCCTCAGGAGCACCATGTGTCAATTTGTTAGGATTAAAATGTGCTCCTAAACGTCATTCAAGAAGCAAACCCTTGTAACTTAATTGGACTGGACCACGGCAAGAAAAGAAAACAGTGAAGCAAAAAATGGAAACAAAGTTCCAGTTGCCTAACCTGTCGAAATACACCCATTTGTGGTATCACCATACTCATGCTGCAAGAAAAAATGATAAAAGAGTTTACGAAGGAAACAATTTTAAAGGAACAGACATGAAGTAACAAGGTAAGATAACACTCACAAGGTGAAAACCATGAAGCCCCGGAGTAAGGCCAGTAATGCGAACACTAACCGTTGTTGGGCCTACTCATTACACACACAAATAGGTAGTTAGACACGTGAAAAGTAGCAATTGACATTCACACATGACGAAAGGCTAATTTGAAACATCCACTCACTTCCCTTCTGTCTCATTTTCATCCTATTTTCTTCATATCTTTCTCTTCCCAATACTATCCGCTGCAAAATGGGGGAGAATGTTTTACTTTCTCACTTCTCATCTTTTCTCTTTATTTTTTGCCTTGTCCGGAAAAGTTATCTCATAATTACTTATTAGAGAAGAAAGTAGAAGTGAAAATGAATGCGCTTCTCCACTAGGCTAAAATAAACTTGTGTACTTAACTCTTACGGAAACTCTTCTACTTAACTCCTTCAAAAGCCGAGATAAGCTGATTTTAGCTTATTAAAGAAATTCAATTCATTTTTTTCCCTTGTTTCTTTCTATTCAGATAAGTTTATTCAAACTATAAACAATTTATAAAACTACAATTTCTCAAGCCAAAAACGAGTCCTTCTCTTGTATGTATAGTTGTTATATTATGCTCTTTTGGTTACACCAGTTTAAGAAAACCAAAATGTATTAATTTCCTTCTTCAAACTTCAATGCTTGCTCGGACATAAAACGAGTCAATTCTAAATTTGTTCTATAAAAAATTGAGGGGTTAGTTCATAGATCCTGAATACTTTTTTCATGTAAATGAGTCTGTAAAAAAATTTCATTACTAATAATTAATATGAAATTCTATTAAAAAAAGTCACATCAATAATTAAATGTCACCGTGATAAGTTTCCTACTTCTACCTGACTCAGTGAGACATAACAGAATGAGAATAAAATGCAAATTCCTTGAATAATTCATCGTTTGTCACCATTGTACTCATTTCGACTTCAAACAAATCAATTGTTAAAAAGAGGAGAGGACAAACCATCGTCTTCTTGTGTTAGGGTAGCTACGCCTTCGACGGCGGAGTTGCCCTTGAGGACGGCGACGGCCTTCTTGGTGGCGGCGAAGACGGTGAAGGTCTTCGAGCGCGAAAAGGTTAGGGATTGGGGAGTGAGCCTAACGGAGACGCCGGAGAAAGATGACCGGAGAAGCGAACTGGGTTGGAACGGCGACGGAGCGACGACAGCGTTGGCTGCCATTGCTAGATTCATAGTGAGGAAGAGTGAAAAGAGGTTTAGATGTTTGTGATAATGCTACACAGAATGTGTGGGTGAATCTGTGGTTAAAAGCAAATTATATAATCCTCTTCATCTTATAGTGCATCACGCACACTCGCTTCCCAAACTCTAGACCTTTCCCTTCTTTTGTTTTTTCATTTGTTTTTTTGGCTGCTTCTGAAATTTAGTACTAAAAAGTAATAACTATGAAATTATTTCATGCTGTAAATAGATTTGATAGATTATTCTTTTACCATAATTATTTAAAGACATTAAATATATATGTTGCCTCAAGTTTAAGGAAATTTTAAAATTAGTTTTCTTTTTAAGTTTGTACTAATTTAGTCTTTGATTTTTAAAAATGTGTGAATTTAATTATTTTTGTCGAATTTTGTTAAATTTATTTAACATTTTAAATATATTATATGATAATATTTGAGTTAATTTGTTAAGAGAGTTAAAAGACCTATCTATCCAATAACGTTGAACAATCAAGGTTGTGATGATTCTCAACATTAAACACTCTCAGAATTAAACGTCAGATAAACTTAACAAAATTTTGTTAAAATGATTAAATTTACACATTTTTAAAAATAAATGACTAAATTGATCAAAAATTTTGATAAAAGACTAATTACAAATTTCACTGAAACTTGAAGGACAAAAACGTATTTAACCCTTATTTAAACTTAATTATTTTCTTTAAAAAGCATATTGTAAGAAAGAAATGTTCTTTTGATAAATTCTACGAAAAACTCTTTTTCTCCTCTCAAACAAACCGAGAAAAGTGCAATATTTTTTTGCTGTTTACCTTCATTTTCTCTTCCATCTAATTTCTATCAAAACAAGAATAGATGAGATAATTGTTTAAGTCAGCATAAACATTTGAAAAAAAAAATCTATTATTAAAAATAAACTAACAGAAAGTTAGTCAAATATAATTTAACTTAGAAACTTTAGATGAATGTGGCAGTGGTGACATAGATTGTCACATCAAGTGTGATAACAATTTTTTTTTATACATTTGGGATAACAATTTTAATTCAAGTTTGCAACGTGCTGGTGCAGCATTGTTAATATTACAGTTTTAAGAACTGATAAACAGAAGCGTACACAGAGATACTACTGATATTGGTTCTTAAAAAATTGATAGGGCTATTATCTCAAAATAATTAGTTACATGTCAAATGCTCATAGTTAACAACTACTCATGTATAAAAAAAAGTTAACCACTAACCAGCACTTAATTAGATATATTATTAAATTGACTATAGATTTTCATGACTCGTCATAATAGCTCTATGTCTCTGCAACCTTAGTTGATTACAGCTTATAGTTTATAGATTGAAAGAGTCAAGCATTAAAAGTGGTATGAATTCAAAGCCTTGCTTCACAAAAGCTTCAGACACCCAAATCTTCAAGTTGTGCAGGTTAATTTCTGGTCCAGAGCTTTTCACCTGTTTTCAACACATCACTGATAAAATCAGTAACAAAAAAGTCACATACATAGTTCCTAAACGCAAAATTATTCCAAATTTTGATAAATTTTCATTCGAATATTTTACTTATTAAACACGTTTCAGATTGTTATTTAAACGGTTTATACTGTTTGATATGTTCTAACTCAAATGTCAGTCTAGAACACAATTTAATATGTTCAAATAAATAAAAATTGTATCAAAGTTTGGAACAAGTACAAATTCTAATTTCATATTTTAACTTTGAACAAAAGCAGTAAACTAGGAGGATTCAGAGGATAACTTACATTCAATGAAAATGTTAGTTGAAAACTGTTACCAACTGTGGATAAGTTTGAATTCTGAACATGAAAGCCTGAGAGAGACTCTAGAGCTTCGTACAATGAGGCAGCCACACCTTCTCCTTTGTTGCAAACTATTTTCACATAAAACCCTTTTGCATCCACTTGAAACATGTCCATCTACAGAGAAATACTCAAGATGTTACAATAAGTGGCAGGGATGAACTAAAAACAGTTTATGAAGTTAGAAAGATTTTGTCCAAAAACCTGGATTATCTTCTTGCGTATTGAAAGGATGTTATTGGTAAAATCATCCTTCACGGGATTTTCAATTGATCCTTGGTAGTTTTCAGACACCAGTAAGGATGTTTCAAGAGCTTCAACCTCAGACTTAAGCATGTTGGCTTGTGCTTGAAGCTCATGCATATATGACACAGCATCGCCAATTATAGAGGCCTTATCCATCTTCCAACATAATTAATCATACATGTTTTACATCAGGTAACTTAGTTTCAAAAATGTTGAGCATGTCACAATCAGGTTTGTATGATGTGAAATTTTCTGAACTATGAAACTTTTGTGATGTTTTAATGTAGTAGTAGAGACACCTACCTTAGTTATGAAGGGAACCAGAGATCTCAATGCATAAAGCTTTTCCTTCATTCTGTCTCTTCTCCTCCTCTCAGAAATCAGTGTTTTGGACCTGTCAGATTTTGGTTTTGACTTAGCAACAAGACTCTTAGTAGGTGTTGTTGTTGTTGTTGTTGTGGTGGTGCTTGTTGTTGCAGATGAGTGTTCCATGTCATCTTCCTCTTTTTCTGCTTCTCTTTTGGCTTCCCCATCAAAACAAGAGAAGGAGTTTGAATCATAGACATTCACAGCATTAATATTGCACTGATCATATGGGGTTGCAGGGTGTGGCAACAAAGAGTTATCATTGAATGCTTCATTGATAAGCTCAGAATTGAAGTCGCAAATAGCATCTTTCTTCTCCAAACGAATGAAATTTATCAACTGATCTAAGTTGGGATCTTCAACAAAGTCTTGTAGCTCAAAGTCATCGATGTGCAGTAGAGTCTCTTGATGAAGATAGGTTTTGTCCATGCTTGACACTTGGTGAGAGATGTAACTGCAATATATAGATATTTGACACTTGTTATGGCTAGTTAAATAATAATCATGACTATTTTGAAAGATTCTCGGTCTTTTTAAAATTCTGACTTTGAGTTTCATTTCCGGAGAAAATTATATTGAATTCTTGATTAAAAGTTTTAAGAAGTGAAGCTTAAGTCTAATTTAACTTTATAAATTGATAGCAGACAATACGATAGTAGGTGATATGTGGAGACATATATCTTGAACATAAAATTAAATATGAATAGATGGTCCGATAATAAGTGATTTGGTAGTAAATGATAAGTCTAAACATATATCTTAAGTGTGAAATTAAATGTGAATAGACAGTTTAATAGTGGTTCGAGAATGGTAATAGTACGATAAACAAATAATAAATTTTATTATAATAGACTTTAAGTAAACTATCATATTTAAAGTGAACTTTAAGTCTAACTCAATCACACGAAACTATAATTTAAGATGAAGTGTAAATCTACTTATATATTATATTATATATTGGAAGTTTGTTTTATCCTTATGTAGGATCGCCAAAAGGATGAATAGGAGTCGTGTGTGATTTTTTCTAAATGATCTTTGAGAAGAGTGAAATGTCCATTGAAAAAAAAAACATCAGAACAAACACATCATTAGTATAATACATAAACAAATTAACGTTGCAACAGCATGCTGTCCATTTCAACATACTACTTTTAGTTATAGATGGTAGTAATAATTTAATGCAATTATCATTAATATATATAGAGATAATGCTAGTACTGCACAAGTGTTATATAAAAATTAAGTTCAGAAAATGTTAAATGCATAGTTACGTAGTCAGATTGCATTTTCATATCATGCTGGTTAGCATACATAACAATGATGTATTATTTTACTGTTTTGTTTTCTTAATTTATAGAGCGATGCTGTCGTGCACGAAGACATGTGCTGAATGGTGTAAATAATTAAAATTGTGTTATGTGGTCACTTTCTGATCATGAGCACACTTATTTTTCTGCTTATTATTGTATGTGTGTGAACAGAATCTAATGGGAACAAGATGACGCTATTCCTCACGTATTTTATTATTAAATTGTGTAAAATTAAATAAGAAAATGATAACAGACAGGTGTCTTTAGAAGATTAGTTCAAGAATCAAATATTGAAAAGTTTAATTAATTATGAACAATTGTTCATCTATATTCCTGTTGTGATTTTATCAATAGAAATTTTCTTGTGGAGGAAAGGAAGGGATAACCATACAAGAGAAAAGGATATCACTCTTGACCTACATGCAAGTTGATGCAAATTTATGAAAAAATGAATTTTAATCGTTTCTTTTTCAAAAACATGCCATGATCACTTGCTTGCTTACGCAAATACATATATATATATATATAGAGAGAGAGAGAGAGAGAAAGAGAGAGAGAAGAAGAGAAAAAAAAAAGTAGGTGGCAAACGGACCAGTCCGACCCATTTTGGCTTGACCCGTATCTGGTCCGTCAAAAACGGACTTGGTCAGGCTGGTCCATCAAACAGAAACGGACCAATAATCACAACTCGTCTCGTATAAGATGGGCTAACGGGTCGGGCCTGGCTCTGACCCATCTAGTATTTTTGTTCTTTTTGTTTAATTTAAAAAAAAATGTTTTCAAATTTTTTTATTTTTTAAATTTGTTTATATATACATATAAATTATTATCAATGTCATATTTAATCAAATAAAATATTTTTTAAATTTTTAATTGATTAGTTAATGTTTTTAATTAGATAAGTTGAAATAATTTATTAAATTTACATATTAAATTATTCAATTGTAACTAATAATTCAAACTTAATTTGTAGGGGTTAATGATTTAAATTACAATACTATTATATATTTATATATTTAAAATATATAATATAAAAAATTAATATTTCTAATTACTTTTATTTTATTTTATTTTTTTAAAACGGGTCAACAGGACGAGATGGCTCGTACTTTGGCCCGTCAAATTGACAAAGTGGACGGGATGAACTAGAACGGGCTGACAGACTGACCCGTTGGGCCCAACCCATTTTGCCACTCCTAAGAAAAAGAGAGCTAATAATCAAGACGAAAATTTATTTTTACTTAAAAGTATCATGATTTAACTGTAACTTAGTCCACCTGATTTATCACAAAATAATTGATATACCATGCAACAATTTTTGTTCTCAATAATTGTCTATTTTCCTGAACAATTATTCCACTAGAAATTGAACTTTGACTTTCTCGTAAATTTGTTTTTTTATTAACAACTTTCTCATAAAGTAAAACAATCTTGTTTTTTATTTTGTTTAGATATATATATATATATATATATATATATATATATATATATCTTTGAAACATATCCGAATAATGACTAAAAAATGCCAAAGTGTGAAAGTAATAATCGAAAACTGCAGCTGGTAGTGACGAATGACTCTAGCGACTTGCAGTGTTCAATTTATTCTGCTCTCATTGACTTCATCGAAGGGTTGAGGCTGTAGATTCTCCATGTTTGACTTTTCTTAGAGAATCTGATATAAGCAAACACGGTTTTGTTGTTAATGTTGTCTTTCTTTTTCACTCAATCATTATCATGGGACACTGATTACATGTCTGAATACAACTCCTATGAGTTTGAACTGAATGTTGTTCTCTTCAACCTCGTTATTTTTAGTGAATTTTAGCTATGCAAATATAATATGGATGACAGTAATATGTGAACACATTAAGGTGACCCTTATGGATGCCTAGTCATCATCTAAGAATTATTAGTCCCTAATTATTAAGAATCTAAGTCTAAGTTTAAAGTTACACATCAGTTAGAAATAAAATAATAAATATTATATAAGAATAAAGATCAACAAATTCATTATATTAAAGTTTTAGGTTGAGAGTGATGTTAATAACTTATGTGGTTAGACTCAGGTCTCGTTAGTATTGTGTCTTTCCAATAAAACTCTCTTTGCTCTCTCTGTAAACCTAACACTAATTAATCATTTTCACATAGTCAATAATATTATTAACAAATAAGCCTCATATAATAATCATCATAATTCACACAAGACTTTATTTCTCATTCTTTCTGTCTATTTTTCCTATTATTTATTTTATTAATTTTTAATCAGTGCCCATATTCTATTTGTGTTCATTACATGAGTAAAAGATTATAAACAATCAACTTATTAGATAAATAAATAGAAGAAAAGGAAATAATGGATGTTTTGGAGTTTTGTTTTTTTTTTAAGTTATTATTTTTAAAGTAAAAGTTTATTTATTGAAAATTCAGGGGATTTAAATCAGTGTGAATTTAGTGTCTACTTAATGTCAATGAAGAATATTTGACTGAATTTAGTGTCTACTCTCAAGCTTCATTTAGTATATGATAAAAGAAAAGTGAAGACAATTATATAAAGGAATGAAAAAAAAAAATTGATACATGAACATGAATTGTTTGTAATGTATACTAATTGTTAGGTTGCAACTCTCTTCCTTGCATGACTCACCTTTGAATATAGGTAAATCTATACCCATTAATACTCATGTGTAATAATTTATATGTAAAATTATAAAGTTCCTAATTGTATTTATAAATACTTTAATGACATAAAAGAAAAACTTTAAATAGAATACAAGGATGTATGAAGAAAAACAAGTGTTTGAAAAAAAAAATCCCAACCACTCGTAATAAAGCAAAGGTTTTAATTCTAATTAAATTTAACTTAGTAAAATATAAATTAAATTTTAATTTCAATATTTTATAAATAACATATATCTATGAGTTTGGATAGTATAATATTTGTTCTTGTTTATAAATGAATATTAAAATATTCATTACTCACAGATAATAAATACCCGTAAGTACTAACTATTTCCAAATATCTACGGACACGGATATTTTTTTCATCCATACTTATAGCATAGACATTCTCCACATTTTTTTTTCTCATATAATTAAAAATCATTTAAAATTCGTTTTAACTTATCTCATAAAACAACGTATTTTGAATTATATAATTTAAAACTATAACCTAAATTGATAATTTAGAACTATATAACTTTATTTTGAATTTAAATAATACATTAATTTATATTTAAATCTCATAATTTTATATAATTCAAAATATTATTATTAATTATATAATCGAAATTATTATTGTTTAATCATAATTACTAGTTTTATATACTTATTATTTGATTATTTATATAAACATCATACATGATGTCTTAAATTATATAACTTAAAATTACATAACTTTATTTTGAATTTAAATATTACTCTAAATTATCTTTAAATCACATAATATTATACGATTCAAAATATTATTATAAATTATGTAATCTAAAACTGTATTTTAAATCATAGGTTGAATATATTATAATAATATCATGTTCGTATTTTTATAACATTGAAATAAAAAAAAATGTAAATGGAAGAGGAAAACCATAATTTTCATTTCAAGTTTGGCGGGAGTCCGTTTAGAAGGTCGATCCAAATGTACGGGCTAAACGACACTAGATGCCCCGTTTTGATAACCGTGGCAATGAATGTTTAGGTTAGTTTTAGACAGAAGAGTTCGGTTGAGTTTAGAAGCAGAATGGCGGTCGTTGGCGGCGGCGATGGCGGTGGCCGTTTCAGAACCACCATTGTGCCGCCTAATTCTGTTGTACTGATTAAGGCTAATTCCTTTCTCCGTCTTCCTTCTTCTCCCACAATGCTAATGGAAACTCATTATTCTTTCTGTAGGTCTTCTTGAACCAATGGTGGCTTGTGAAGCATCCCAACGGTCTAGGCATTGGAGGGGTTTCTTCCGTCGGGTGAGTTTTTTTTTTTTTTTTTTTCTAATTCAACTTTTTCATTGCTGGGAATGGAGTAATCGCAATTCGTACGCCCAGCAGAGACAGAGAAAGAGCGTTTGCGTCCACCGTCATTACGGTGAGAGAAGAAGCCAATGTCGTAGGTACTCACGATGGAGTCACTATTGTTTTCCGTGGTTTCATCAACACCTCTCGTTCATCTCACTTTGGCGTCCCCTTAGAGGTATTCCCCAACGTAACATCAAAATGGAATTCAATATGTCTATATTAATTGAACATCCTAATCCTACTGATGGGTATAAAATTTAAATTCAATCTCTTTTTTCCCAGGTTTCTCAACGCTTCCTCGTTGGATTTCCATACGATTGGAGCAAGTATTCTTCAATTGATAACATGAAATGTGAATCTAACAACAGTGAAAAAGGAATCCCAGTTGAAGCCCAAGCCAATGTTGAACGCCAAGCCAATGTTGAAAGCCAAGCCAATGTTGAAAGCCAAGCCAGTGATGAATCCTCGAACGGTATGTATGATTCCACAGGCCCTTCTGGAAAAAACATCCTTAAAACTCAAACTTCGGCCAAGAAAAGGAAAGCTGATAGACAAAAGATAGGGCATGATGCTAACAACTTAGTTAGTAGGAGGGTAACGAGAAGCATTTCCAAAAATAGTGAATCAATGCCCAAAGAAGACGGGAAAGCTCCAATAGCTGATGTTTTTTCTCCAGTTAGGAGATCTCCTAGGCTATATAGTCGTAAATAATTATCTCTCGTACTGAAGTAGTGTTGGATAGTGAAACTTGTGAACATAGTTTGCTATATTATGCTTGAAGTAAGAAGTGTGTGTTATTGACATGAAGGTTTCGATGTTATATTTCATTCAACGTCCCACTCTTTAACTCGACCCCTGTTTATATATCTTAACCTTCACATACACATTTTCTACTCTCTAAGCTATACACTAACTCTACTGAGTAAACCATAATAATGGTCATTCCCTGTTTGTGTTCTAGTTAATTGTCTTCCCTCCGCCAAAAGCTCTCCCCTCTTTTCTATGGACATGACTTATGACCTTATAAGCTCTGTTAGTTTATTTGAATAAGCTTCACGGCAAGTTTATTAAATTAAGCTACACACACTCATGTATTGTGTTCTTATTAATTAAGTGCTTAACTAAATTATTTACCCGAATGCAACCTGTATATGTTGTCTTGAGTTCTTGTGTAATCTATGCTAAATGGGTTAAAAAGAAGATAAAAGAACAAAATTATTTTATGCTCGGTTGTGCTTGTATATCCTTAAAAATAGGTAGTTTCAGTAAACTTTATTTTGTTTTTTTGTTTTCCTCTGGCTAAACATAATCAAAATAATTATAAAATGGCAATTGTATAATTACAACAACCACAACATAGTTTTATTCCACTGAGTAAGGTCTTCACAACATGAATTAGAGTTCCATTTTGATAGTTTTACTTATTGCTAATGGTGTTGGTGCTATACAACAATGTAAACCAATTGAAAACATAACTGGTCTCGAAATTTTGACATGGAATATCTGTAGCTTCATGTGGATTCTTCATAAAATGTATTGTTGTTCAATGATTGTTAATGTCTTGTTTTTAATAGAGCGTGACTGGGGATTGGAAAAATGAATTTCGTCAATGGAAACGGAAGGAGAGAACCCCAAACAATTGAACATAGGAATTCCTTTGGGATCCCATGCAGGCAACGGAAGAAACAGTAATTGGTTGGAAAAATAGAAAAGACACGCATCAATTGAAATTTCTGTTAGTGTGTCAGATCCCTTGCCGTTATTAGGTAGTTAGCTAGCAGTTAGTACAGCCAGGACCATTTCTATGTAGCTGTATGCAACTGACATAACTGACTCAAATCTTTGCTCATGGATGTGTATGTATCTAGGTATTAGTAGCTATTATTCAGGATTTTGTTTTCCTGGAATTCTTTCCCAGTTTCCTTAGATAGCTTATTGTACAATACATGATGAAATACCACATAGTTCATTCTCGGAATCTAATACTGGAGCACTCTGGTTTAACTGAAGTCGTTGTTCGGCCACCATAGGCAGTGAAACCCTAACCCTGCTAACACGGACTGTAGTTGATACTGCGTATCATCATCACCTTCCTCGGAGATTAAAAGCTGCTTCCGGAAAGTTGTTGATGCACCTTCATGAGTAGTTTTTTGCAGTGCTGCTCTGAAGACCCATGGTTCAAGCTCCACTTTTGTCATCATTTTCAAACAAATGGATACATAGTGATGTAAACCCCAGAGGAGGGTTTAGGTGAGGGTGGATCTTTCCACTCAAATTCTACAAAATCAAGAAGAAGGTTAAAGAAAAACAGTTCTTAAAGGGTTTCTTGATGTGTTTAGTTTGGGTTTAGGTTGCAGAAGCTTGGGTTATGGGTAGATACGGAGTTCTGGGTTGGTTTGGTAGGACATAGCAAGGATCTTGTGTGAATCTTGGTTGAATGGAAAATGTTTTTGACTAAAGGTGCCTGAAGCTTAGTTTTTTAGGTGGCAAATAATGTTTGGTTTTGGTGTTTAAGATAATTTCTTTGATGTGGTTTGTTGCGGATTGTCTAGGAAGCACAATGGTATAAGTGTTTTGAATTATGGATGATGTTAGGTTTCGTCAATTTAATGTTTTATTCTACTTGATTCTGGGATTATGGATAGAGGGTGATTTTGTTTGTTGGGTTTTTAAGTTTGAGTAGTCGGATAGTTCATACTTTAGTCCTTTAATGGGAATATGTTAATTTAGTCTCTTTTAAAAAGGTTTTAATTGACTTTTAACTTTTAAAAAAAAGTCTCTTAATTAGATTTTTTAATTCTTACGTATTTTTTTTATTTAATTTAGTTTAATTTTTTTAGAATAGAATAATATTGTCTCTCTTTTAAATTTAAAATCAACTTTATTATTTATATAAATATTATAATGATATTTTTTATTAAAAATAATGTTCAAACATATTATTATATTTTTCTCTTAATTGTTAATACAAATTTTACCACTAATTTTAATATAAATATTAGAACTTGATTTTTAAGTTACGTTTAAACATATTATATTTTTTGAGTTTTTAATTAATCCATATCTTGTTAATGATAACTTTTATTTTTAAATTTTAATATAAATATAAATATTTAATTTGTAAGTCATTCTAAATAAAAATATCAATGTAACATTTATAAAAATAATAAATTTAGTCTCAAATTTAAGAAAGATAATATTATCTTGTTTTAGAGAAAAAAAATAGATTAAATTGAATCAAAAAATATATTTGGAAATTAAATTGAAAGTTGAAAAAAAAATATTACTAAATTGAATAAAAAAGATATATGTGAAGAGTGAATCAAAACAAAAAGACATGTGAGGATTAAATTGAAATTGAGACACTGACTCTTAATTAATAGATTAACTCTTAGAGATTTCCAATCCTGTATTTAATTAGAATAACTTTTGCCACCAATTTTTTATTCAACTGCTACAAGATCTACAATTCCATGAGCTTGGGCTTCTGCTGCTGACATAAAAACATCCCTCTCCATGTCTTCCAATATAACCCATAAAGGACAAATTCTCCCGCTTGTGCCTCATAAAAAGAACTAGCAGGTTAGTGGATCATTACCCTGATTATATCACTTAAGTAGTATTTCTCTTATCTTGTATATGACACAATGTTAACGTGCTTAATAATTTTTAAAAAATATATATTAAAATATTTTTTTCAAAAATTATAATACAATTAAAATATCTTTAAAAATAAAAATCTGATTAACACATGTTACAATCATCCAACTATTTAAATTTTAACATAATAATTGCTTGATCTGAATAAATAATATAATCGGAAGAAACTGTCAACTACAAAACCTTGGGCTGGAATTGTAGGCGTGTTACATAAATGACAGGACTATATAATGTGATCAACACCATAACGAATGAGATAACATATGTTTGGTTTTTTTAAATATTTCACATTGGTTAATTAAATTTTAAATAATTTTTAATTGATTTCTATACATTAATTGTATTAGTTGAGTATTTAATTTTTATTATTTTTTAATTTAGTATTCAGTTAATTTATATTTTTCAACTGAATACTACATTATTATGACTGTTATTTTGTTATGACTATTATTTAATTATTTAATAATTTTTACATATTAGAAAATGTAGTGTTTTATAATAAATATAAAATAATTTATGTAAGATAATAATTTATTTTAATTAAAAATATGTTAAATAATGATAGTAATAATAATTTCACAGTCGTCTTAAAAGTCATACCAATCTTTACGCGAACATATAATGTGAAGTGGACAAAATTACATTTTTTTAATATATAAGAATAAATAAACAAGACGACAAACAAAACAATAATTATACTACTAAAATAACAATCGCATGATAGAGATGTAACTAAAAAACATTGATTTAATTAAAAAATATAAAAATTATAATTAGTCAAAAAAATAAAAAACTTAATTAACTCTATTGAAACCGATATCTTCATTAATTAAATATCAATTATGGTAGATGAAATAGAACTAAGGAGAATAAATTAAAACACATTATAATTTTTATATTTTGTTTCTTTTGGATCATTTTGTTTCTTTTTTGCGGTCCCTTCTTTCATTATTCGGTTTGCATGTGTCATCTATAAAAGTCTCTTAATGTCCAACTTAGGACAATTCAATTTTATTTAAAATATTTCATTTGTAATTTACTATTAGACTTGTTCATTTCTTCGATAACTCATTAATAAACTTCAATCCATTATTAAAATAAGTATATTTTATTTATTTATCCGAGAATCCAATTGAAAAAACTGTAAGTCTCCGAAACTCTTCAGATAAAGTGAATATTACAATAACAGTATTTTAGTACCAATAAATTAAGAAATAATAATAATAATAATAATAATAATAAAGTAAAATTGCCATTTTTTAAGTTTCGTTTCTAAAAAATAATTATCTATTTATGCTTTTTTATTTTTCAAATTTGCTCTTCTTATGAATTTATTCAAATATTTACTTCTGAGATGTAAAAGAATTATACTTTTCTTTTCTCAGAAATGAACTGCACATTTTATATGATTAGTGTGAAGTGTATTTTCCTATAAAATATTGTGTAGCATTTTTGCATAATATTTATTTCTTTAATTATAATCATAATCTATGAAATCCTTAAAAATATAACCTACAAATTTGATGATAATTAATATGTATAATTACAATAAGGTTTAATGTTTAGATAACTAGTTTTTACATGCTTAATTTATTTTTTTAGAATATATATACTTTAAAATAAATCCTCTATTTCAATTAATATTGTTTGAAATTTACTGATTTATTTGATTATGTATGATAAATCTTCCATAAGAGTAAATTGTTGTAAAATGCAATTTATTAAAGTGCAATCCTAATAATAACTTTTAGTTTGGAAAATACTAAAGTGTTTTATCAAAGTTAGAAATATTTGAAAAGAATTTTGCACCATTAATGATTTATAATACAACACGGCAAGGAATTTTTCTGGGTTTCCCTACATGAAAAAGAAATAATAATTTTATTGTTGTCTTATAAAGATTTCACATCAATTAATTATTATTTTTCTATATATTAAATATTGTAATCATAATAAATTTATGAAGGCAAAATGTATTTACATTATTAATTAATTTATTATCAAATTATACAAATTTCCTAATATACCAAGATATATCTTTACCACAATATGGTAAATACAAAAGTAAGCATAATGTATTTATTATTTAATAAACTAAATATAACCTCTATGTGATAATAAAGTACACTTGAATTCATAATTAATTATAGTTTTTCATTATTAAACTAACTTAATATCGTGACTTCATTTCATATAACTAATTTTGTTTTAAATTTATGATCCAAAAACGAAGATGTAAAGATAATTGTTTTGGTTTATCATTTCTCTTATAAGTTCATATTTTTTGTGATTTTTAAACCTGTAAATAAATCACGTTAAATTATGATGTAAATATTAACAATTTGAATTATACTATAATGTAATTTAAATTATACCTGCAATCATTTCATCTACATATAAGTCGTACTTAATTTTTTTTCTATAATTACTCTATTCATTTTTTATTTTGCAATATCCTTACATCAAATACAGAATACATTAAAACATATTTTAGTAGATTTATATTTTTACAACTTTTTATTTACAATATTCAATGATTTTTATTTTGGATTTTAAAATATAAGAACACGTGTCACATGGTGAATGTATTGGTACGTTAAAAAATCTTGTAAGATGTTATAATTTTTATTTTATTTCTATCACATTAATTTTATTTATGAACTGTAACACGTCCTTGCGTGTAGCCGAGTCAGCATCTGTGGATAACGTCACAGAGAGAAAAGGTTTCTTACCGAATTCAATATCAATAATCATAAATTAATGATGTTTTAAATGAAATTTAGATGCTTTCTTACAACATCCTATAAGATTGTTTTTTATTAAAATTTAATGAAATAATATAAAATATAAGACTTAGAGTCTTAAATTAGATTCTAAATTTCTTATTTAGAAATATATTAATAATTGAATAAAAAATTAATATTATAAGATTCTTATATTGAAATAAAAGTTGTAAAAATATCTTAATAATGATGTAAATGGTGAAACTTATAAAAGTTAAATTAAGACATCATAAGATAAAATAAAAGATATTTTGAGGAGAGTGGTTTAGGAAAATTAATTGAATAAATAATTATTTTTTAATTTTAAAAAAGTTATGATTACAAACTTCTTATTAAAATATTGTGTTTGTTAAAAATATCTTAAATGAATTGTGATGAGAAATGCTATTCCATTATAACAAACCAAACTAGTGGATTTTGCCAACACTGGCACACAGAACTATGGAAACCACCGCAAAGGTTGTATCATCTAATTGTGTTCTTCTATCAGAGTTTTCTGAGTCTAACCCCACACAACTTTCTGCTATGGAACTTGGGATTCAGAATTTTGGGTACTTCTTAATGTCTTAAAGATGATAACTTTCCACTCCTTTTCTTCATCTTCTGCATTTGAGAATTTGGTTCGGTTGGGATTTTTCCCTGTTTTATTTCGTGGGAAAAGGGAGAAAAATCTTATCTTGTTTGTGCCATGTTGTTTGAGACAGGTGCACGCATTACAGAAGAAGATGCAAGATCAGAGCGCCGTGCTGTGATGAGGTTTTTGACTGCAGGCATTGCCATAACGAAGCTAAGGTATTGTGTCATGTTCTTCCCCAATTTTTCATCGTTCTAGAGTTGTGTTAGTTTTAGCAGAAAAGACATACTTATATACATACATGTTTCTTATCCGTTTTTGTTTTTAATTTAATCAGAACTCTGAAGAGGTTGATGTTGTGGATCGTCATGATGTTCCACGCCATGAAATTAAGAAGGTTTGCATGTGTTTACTCACTTCTTTTGATTTTGAATTGGGTATGATTCCTTATGGTAATTGTTATCCTGTGACTTAGTGATTCATATGAAATAATATTCTGATTGCCAGAGAATTGTCACTTTTATATTTTTGGATCATTGAGGAAAGTAAAGTTCTAATATTCATCTGGTTCTTATCTTATTTTACTCACAATGTTAATCTATATTTGATGCTGTTCACTCCCTTACTCCATTCTATTTTGTTGATTTTTAGGTTATTTGCTGTTTATGTGACACAGAGCAAGATGTGAGTCCTAGAAATCTGAATTATGATAATCATAAATATGCCAGCAGCTTCTGATCTGATGGTTGTTTTTCATGCTCTCAGGTTCAACAGTACTGCATAAACTGTGGAGTATGCATGGGCAAGTATTTTTGTGATATATGCAAATTCTTTGATGATGATGTGAGTTCTCCACTGTAATAGAATCTGTGTTGTGATTGTTTCTTTTAGTTAGTTCTAGTCTTGATTGTGCAAATTATGTTAAAAGTTTCTTCAATCTTGCAGACTTCAAAGAACCAATACCACTGTGAAGAATGTGGCATCTGCAGGTAAAGTTCTTCACTCTGTTTGCTGATAACTACATTTCATAGTGCATTGCTCAACAGAATTTGAGTTATAACCTGCTCAATGCAATAACTTTTACAGAACTGGAGGCAAGGATAACTTTTTCCACTGCAAGAGATGTGGTGAGTACATTGCTCCAAATGCAATTGTTTAGTTTTTCTCATACCTTTTCTCCATCAATGATTACTAAAATTCTACCAAATTATGCTTTAGGATGTTGCTACTCCAAGATAATGGAAAATGGTCACCGTTGTGTAGAAGGAGCAATGCATCACAATTGCCCTGTCTGCTTTGAGGTAAAACAAACCACTAGTACTATAATTGGCTGAAACATTTAGAAAAAAATGTTGGATTCTCATTTAGATTACTACATTTTCCCCTGTGCAGTATCTATTTGATACAGTAAGAGAAATCAGTGTCTTGCCTTGCGCGCACACCATACATTTAGACTGTGTCAAAGAGATGGAAAAACATCATAGGTACGGCATTTAAATCGATCTACATGTTACCAATGCAAGACTTCAATGATGCACACAGAGCAAGGATTTGGAAAGCCTAAAACAAACTTAAAAATGAGACCTTTCTATCATAGTTTTATATCATAGTTTTATTTAAAAATGAGACCTTTATGAATTTCACCATGCAAAATTCTGCCATGGGCCTATGTTGATATATTCCTTGAGAGACAATCTTCATCATTTGGCAGTGTTATTAATTCTCATTGTTTGAAAACGGATACAGGTACTCATGTCCTGTGTGCTCAAAATCCATCTGTGACATGTCAAGTTTGTGGAAGAAGCTTGACAAAGTGGTATGCAGAATTCATTTTCTTTCTCCTGATATATTTTTTAAGCAGCATATGATTGCATCAATATGTTCAGTTTTGTAACATTCTGGAATGAAAACTTCGGCTCAGGTTGCCTTAACTCCAATGCCTGAAACCTTAAAAAACAAGATGGTAAGTAACAAGTTCCAATTCTAAAGGTTTAGAGCTAGGAATTAAGGATAGATATATCTAGCTATATTTTTAAAAAATGAACTTTAAACCTAACTCAATCTTCCAATGTAAGCAGGTGTGGATTCTTTGCAATGATTGTGGAGTGAAATCTCATGTACAATACCATATTGTGGCACATAAGTGTTTAAGTTGCAATTCATACAACACAAGACAGATACAGGGAGCACCTGCTACACCAAGCTCGTCTAGAGTGACAGAAATGGTGAAATGAACATTAATTGTCTCTTGGAATGGAAAAAGCTCTTCTCCAGCAGAGTTACTCAGTTATTTATATGACAGAGATCAAATTCTAGTGCTCGAACATAGACAGTTGAGGATAAACTATAAACTTGGTTTAGGCTGTGTTGTTTTATGGTGTTAGTGTTATTAAAGCCTAAGAAACAATTCGGTCTCCTTATGATTGCCACCATGACATTATCTTAAAATTATACAAAGATTCAAAAATTGATGAGGTTAAGAAAATCGTATAGCAGGTTCCCAGAGGTTTATGATAAAAATGGAAAATCATTACATAGTTCAGGAAAACAATAAACAGGATTGATTTTCTTTCATTGTTTTTGTGAATTGAAGATGAACAAAGTGTAGAATGACGAGAATAATATTTTAAAATTTTAACAGGTTTTTTAGAAAGTATTATATATAATGTATTAAAAGTGTTATAAATTACACATTTCAAATACATTGTTACCAAAAATATTCTGAAATGGATTCGGAGATGTGTAGTTGTTTACTAACACTTAGCAGCCAGAACCATCAATACTAGTGGGCCAAGTGAGACACCCAGAGTCCATGAAACTGAGCCGAAAGTAAGCAGAGAAGCCCGTTTCAATGAGTAACTATTAGATTTACTTTCTGCACTCTTATAATTTCTTTGCGCACCCCTTAAATTTTTTAAATGACCATTTTTCTCTCTATAAAAGTTACTTTCAGAAAAAGTTTTTCTGAACCCATTAAATATTATTCCAGAAAGAGTTTTCGGAAACGAGTTTTCTTTTGCATTTTCACTTTTCTTCTTCTGCGGTGTTGTCCTTTCTTCTTCTTTCACTGCTAATGATTGAAGTAGCAATAACAATGGTGGCAGCCATTAGGAGTGATCATGGATTGGATTTTTAATAATCTAATCCACATCCATTTTAGATCCAAATAATTTGATTATATTTTCGATCCAAATCCATTTTTCCAAAAAAAGTAGATTGAATTTTTTAAAAATCCAGATACAAATATTTAGATCAAGTTTAAATCCAGATCTAAATATTTGGATCAAGTTCAAAATCAAAAACCATTTTTCATAAAATAAATTCAAATTAAATTTTTTAAAACTTGTGTCCATAGTGCTGACACCATAGAATTTGACCGATTTTTGGTCAGGGCCAACGACTTGACAAAATTTCAGTCGAGATCGACTTGACTGGATTCGACTGAATTTCGGCCAGGGCCGATTTTTCCTAATACGACCAAATTTTGGCCAAAGCCAACTTGGCCAAATATGGCCACATTTGGGTCAAGGCTTGATCAGTCAAATTTCGGTCAGGGTTGACTCCACTAAATTCGTCGACCGGGACCGACTTGACTAAATATGGCCAATTTTCGATCACAGCCGACTAAGTTGAATATAGTCAAATTTTGTTCGACAGTTACTCGACCGATACGACTAAATTTGGGTTAGTGCCGACTCGACCAAATTTTGGTCATGACCAACTCGACTGAATTTGGCCAAATTTAGGTCAGGACTAACTCGCCTAAATATGACCAAATTTCGGTCACGATTGACTCTACCGAATACGACCAAATTCAGGTTAGAACAACTACGTCAAATTTTGGTTGAGGCCAACACGATCGAATTTTGACCGGAGCAGACTCGACTGAATTCGATCGAGTTTCGGTCGTGGCCGACTCAGTTGAGTACGGCCAAATTTCGATCGTGACCGACTCATTTGAATACGGCCAAATTTCATCCTAGGTCGTCTTAGCCGAATACGACCAAATTTGGGCCAGGGCTGACTCGGTCAAATCTATATTGGGGCCAACTCGATTGAATTCGACCGAATTTTGATTGGAGCCAACTAGGCTAAATACAGCCAAATTTTGGTCGCGGTTTTATCGGCCGAATACGGTCAAATTTTGTCTAGGTCGACTCAGCCCAATGCAGTCAAATTTGGGTCGGGGTGAACTCAACCGAATACTTCCAAATTTTGTCCAGGACCAACTGGGCCAAATTTCGATCGGGACCAACTTGACAGAATTTGGCCTAATTCAGCCAAATTTTGTATAGGGTCACGCCAACTCAATCAAATACGACTAAATTTGGGCTAGTCCGTCTCAACCTTTAGCCTAACCTAACAAAAAATATAAACTGAAAATTTGGATTGGATAATTTGGATTATCCATTTTGAAAATACAGATTTAGAGTATGGATATACAATCCATAAAATATATAAAATGTAGATCAGATTGATATCCAGATCCAATAAAATGGATTGGATTTTTAATAAAATGAATATTAAATGGATTGGATCATAGCAAAAATGGATTGGATCATGAAAATTAGATTTTTTGTCCATCCTTAGTTTAACTTTTCAGATCATCCTCTACTTCCTTCCGCTCATTTAAGAGTTCGATAAATATAAATTATTGTTGTTATCCTCATAATTTTTATTTTTAGGTGTTAAATAAACATTAATTATTACTTTTACCCTCATATTTTTATTCTTTCACTTTTATATGTATTTAATTTCTTTATATTAATACATTTTTTTACAAGAGTATAATTTAAATTTGTTAGTCCAAATTTATGGATACATTAACAATTATTTTATTAAACTTCTAAAATTTGTAATTAAATTGTAAGGTTTAAAGTTTATGAATATAAATTTCAAGGTAGTGTTTACGGACGTCTCACGTCTCACGTCGCACTCCACACGTCTCACATCGAACGTCGCACGTAGCACGTCGCACGTCCCACGTCTCATATCTCACGTCTCTCGTCTAACGTCGCACGTACCATGTCTAACGTCCCACATCTCACGTCTAACGTCCCACATCCCACGTCTCACGTCTCACGTCTCACGTCCCACGTCTCACATCGCATGTCTCACATCCCACGTCTCACGTCTCACGTCTCACGTCTCACGTCCCACGTCCCACGTCCCACGTCCCACGTCTCACGTCTCACGTCGCACGTCCTACGTCTCACGTCCCACGTTTCACGTCTCATGTCCCACGTCTCACGACTCACGTCCCACGTCCCACGTCCCACGTCCCACGTCTCTCACGTCTCACGTTTCACATGTCACGTCTCACGTCTTACGTCCTACGTCCCATGTCTCACGTTTCACGGCCCACGTCTCACCTCCCACGTTCCACGTCTCACGTCTCACATCGCACGTCCTATGTCTCACGTCACACGTTTCATGTCCCATGTCCCATGTCTCATGTCTCATGTCTCAGGTCTTACGTCTCACGTCTCACATCCCACGTCTTCTCACGTCCCATGTCCCACGTCCTACGTCTCACGTCTCACAACCTACGTCTTACGTCTCACGTCCTACGTCTCACGTCTCACGTCCTACGTTCCACGTCCCACGTCCCACGTCCCACGTCTCAGTCTCATGTTCTACGTCTTACGTCGCACGTCGCACGTCCCACGTCTCAGTCTCACGTCCTACGTATCACGCCCACGTCTCACCTTCCACGTCTCACGTCTCACATTATTGCACTGAAATACTTGAGTCTTTCATAAAATTTTTATAAAATAATGGTTCTTTTGTTTACTAGTTGCAGTATAACTAAGGTTCTTCTTTGCTGTTTATCCTTCTTCAGATAATAGTTTCTTATTAATTGAAAGAAGGAAGAGAAATGACATTATTTTACCGGAAATAGGAAAGTTAACCTTATGCAACAACAGTAATTTGAAGCTTTTGCAAATATTTGCTATAATTACATGGATGATTTTAGAAAAGTGTTTAGATGGTTGCATGCAATATTTTTTTTTTTGTTTTCTGTTCTAACATTCAATATGCGAAGAGATGTGTCACAAAATTCTAATCAAGGGTGGGCAAAAAATCCATTTTTTTATAATCCAATCTATTTTTTCTATGATCTAATCCATTTAATATCTATTTTATTAAAAATTCAATCCATTTAAAATCCATTTTATTGGATATGGATATCAATCTGATATATATTTTATGAATTGGATATCCATTTTCTAAATCTAGATTTTCAAAATGGATAATCCAAAATATCCTATTCAAATTTTCAATTTATATTTTTGGTTAGGTTAGGCTAAAAGTTGAGACCAACTAGTTCAAATTTAGTCGTATTTGATTGAGTTGGCATGATCCTATACAAAATTTGGCCGAATTCTGTCAAGTCGGTCTCGATCAAAATTTGACCCAGCTGGTCCTGGACAAAATTTGGAAGTATTCGATTGAGTTCACCCCGACCCAAATTTGAATGTATTGGGCTTAGTCGACTTAGACAAAATTTGACCGTATTCGGTCGAGACAACCGCAACCAAAATATGGCCTCGATTGAGATTTGACTAAGTCGGCCCTGACCCAAATTTGGTTGTATTTGGCTGAGACGGCCTAGGATGAAATTTGGCCGTATTCAAATGAGTCGGTCACGATCAAAATTTGACCATATTCAACTGAGTCGGCCACGACCGAAATTCAGCCGAATTTAGTCGAGTCGACTCCGACCAAAATTTGGTTGTGTTGGCCTCGACCAAAATTTGACTGAGTTGGTCTTGTCCTGAATTTAGTCGTATTCGGCAGAGTCGATCGCGACCGAAATTTGGTCATATTTAGGCGAGTCGGTCATAACCTAAATTTGGTCTAATTCAATCGAGTTGGTCATGACCAAAATTTGGTCAAGTCGGCACTTGCCTAAATTTAGTCGTATTCGGTCGATTAAGTCCCGAACAAAATTTGATTATATTCAACTTAGTCGGTTATGATCAAAAATTGGCCATATTCAGTCAAGTCGGTCTCGATCGACGAATTTAGTGGAGTCAACCTTGACCGAAATTTGACTAATCAGGCCCTGACCCAAATGTGGCCATATTTGGCCAAGTGTGCTCTGGCCAAAATTTGGTCGTATTAGGCAAAATTGACCCTGGCCAAAATTCAGTCAAATCCAGTCAAGTCGATCTCGCCTGAAATTTTGTCGAGTCGACCTTAGCCCAAATTTGGTCATGTCGTCCCCGACCGAAATTTGTTCGAAAATCATCCAAGTTCATCCCATGCTGAAATTTGACCTCGTTGGCCTCGACAAAAAATCTGCCAAATTCTATGGTGTCAGCTCTATCGAAAATCTAATCCACATCCATTTTGGATCCAAATAATGGATGTGGATCCAAATTTGTGTCCATAGGGCTGACACAAAAGAATTTGACAGATTTGTCCGAATACTTCCAAATTTTGTCCAGGACCAACTGAGTCGGGACCGACTTGACAGAATTTGGCCTAAATTTTGTACAGAGTCACGCCAACTCAATCAAATACGACTAAATTTGGGCTAGTCCGTCTGAACCTTTAGCCTAACCTAACAAAAAATCTAAAGTAAAAATTTGGATTTGATATTTTGGATTATCCATTTTGAAAATCTAGATTTCGAAAATGGATATCCAATCCATAAAATATATAAAATGTAAATTAGATTGATATCCAGATCCAATAAAATAGATTTTAAATGGATTTAATTTTTAATAGAATAGATATTAAATAGATTGGATCATAGAAAAAATAGATTGAATCATAAAAATTGGATTTTTTGTCCACCCTTAACAAGCATGGTGTGTTGAAGGAGTGAAAAGTATTTGAGTCTTTTTATGTTATTATGGAGTGCATGAAGCAATAACCGTGACTATACGCTTAGTCACCAACTCACCTTTTCTTACAATTAGATTCCATTTTCCGTTCCGAGCCTTTACTCATTTCTATGACAAACTTTGAGGGTGGACATAGTTAGGAAAACAACAAATTGGGTTGCTGTGTAGTAAAGGGCATAAATGTAATTGAACATTTTTCTCTCTTGCAATTCATTTTTTCTTCTCTCAAGACCCAACAACTTTCGATAAGTTTTTCGAGAAAAAAAAAATATTTTGACTCATTTTTATTTTATTTATTTTTAACTCACCATTTTAATTATTTATTTAAAGTTTTTTTAGTAGTGTAATGTAATGATCTAAAAATAATTAAAATGATGAATTAAAAATAAGTTAGAAAAATATATCAAAATATTATTATCTTTCGAAGAATAAAAGACTCTTGTATTAGGATATGGACCCGAGAAAATAACCTCTCCTAGATGATATTTGAATGCAAAAAGACTTGTACTAAGAAAATAAATATGATCGATATTGATAATGTTATGAGTTGAGAAGACAATATATTATTATATTAGTTTCAATAAATCATTATTAATGTGAAGTCCTTTTAGGATAAACATTGAAAAATTCGGCACTAATGATAATGAGCAATGATAAAAAAATCAAAACATCTCTTACAACCCAAAACAAAATAATAGATTTGAGTCATTCTATTTGTATAAGATTATTTTTAGTCAATATATGACTTTTAACTCAACTCATATGATAAATAATAAATAATAACAATGCATTCAAGTTTGTGACAAATTTCAAATCTTATAATAATTTCTACTGTTCCCTTCTGCGTATTAATCGTTGTGAAACTTTAATTGCTATGTTAGATACTAGAACCACCACCACAGGAAGGAAAAATCCAAATACACCCAGAGAGTATGATAACGAGAGAAAAAGAAAAGTGGTAAGATTAGAAAAGAAAACAAAGATCACTAGATAGGCATAATGGCCTACATGTCTTGTGCCTTGAGTAAAACCAAAGATACGTGAATTGCTTAGGTAATGATTTTACGGGTCAGTCAAGATCTCAATAAGCAGACAAAAGCATGAAAGGACTAAGCCTCATTTTACCTTTCCAGACAAAAGGCTTTTGGACAACACCTTTATGCTTGTCTTCCTCAAGTTTGAAGCTAAAGACACGAGTAAGGACCCATGGAAACTCACCTTCTACTAGATCCTTATAATAATAAAGTAGTCTTAAATGTCTAGCCTATACATTTTTGGAACAAATTTGTCTACATTGAGATTCTTATTGTCGTTTCATTTTATGCTTTCTGCAACCCAGCTTTTAAAATTCATGACTTGAAGCACCGCTTTTAAAAGGGTTCATAAAAATTAGCTTTTCACCAACTTTTTCTAGCTTTGAGAATTAAATCTGGTCATCTAGGATATGTTACATTTTGATGTTAAGTAGAAGGCATCCAATGTCAAAATCAAGTCACATTCTTGACAATTGACATCAGCTCCAATGCCAGGAGATGGGTTTGAAAACGACCTGCACTCATTTTTTTTTTCTGCCCTTGAAGGTGAAAGCTAGGTGGTATGCAGTAATCAATAATTTGAAGCAAGGAAAAGGAAGGGTGCAAAAGGAAGATATTGTATCAGGAGTTGTTACAGCAGAATGTGCAATCACTTCATATCAGAATTGCAGTCCTTCTCTATCCAGCACAATAGATATTGAAGGTAATGGACCACTGGGACCACACCTGCTCCATTTGCATTGAGTCAATTGTCAAAATAATTTTACTTGTAAGCTTAGGAAAATGTCCCATGGACCCACCAAGATATAGATATATACAATCATGTTGAATTCAAACTAAAGCAGTTTTTTTTCTGTTGTCTTCAATTTTTCAACTGCTGCTGGATGCTGTGTCTGAAAATGGTTTGGATTGGATTATAACCCGAGCTCCTGAAGCAAGCCTGTTGAGGGAACACCAATTGTTTGAATTAATGTTTGCTGAGAGGTGTAAGAATATAATAATGATAGTTTTATAGGAGACTTAAGAAACAAGATGGAGTCAACACTTAACTTTCTTCAATTTTGATCACTTCCTCCTCTTCCTTAAATGAATCTATCCTCTTTGATTGCTTTTTCAATGAAAGAGGTTCTGTGATCCTTTTGCTGCTACCATTAGATGTCACTGAGGATATGCCAGAGCCATCAATTCTGTCTGATGAGTGGCGTGGTCCATCAGAAACAGGGGATCTCATGGATTCACTTCGTGGATGCTTCGACAATGAAGCCTTAATTGATCGTGGAATGCATTTTGAATGTCCTGAGGATGATGATGATTCCTCTTTGTCTTCTTGTGGTTTCTGTTCTTTAAATGTCCTGCACATTTGTGAGTTGATTTTGTAAAACATCATTGGCCACAATGTGACAATTAACATGTCCCTATCAGATTTAGTGCCATGTTCGAAGGTAAATACACAAAGGTGCTTATTTCATAACATAGAAAGAGAACAAGCAATAATGATGTTCCCAATAACATAAGATAAATGGGTCTCTCTTTCTTATTCCACAGATTCTCAATCCAGCTTTTTTGTATTCAATGATTCCAGTTTTAATATCACACACTAGCATCATAAAGCAGCAACAAAGACTTTCTGTTTGGACCTTTGAAGCCTTCATTTCCAAAAGACATCTCATACAACCAGATATAGAGATATAAACATGCATGTGAAAGTACTTGTATTGTATGGAATCTATTAGCTTCAAACACCAATGAACAAAAACATAAGAAAATATAGATTTTGCAACCATTTTATTGAACAATGAAGTGATCAGGGGTGCATAAGATGATCAAATTTTTCTTAATAAAAAAATGTTGAGAGATATTTTACAAATTTGAGAGATGAAATCATGCATTTAATGCAAGAGAGAGAAGAAATTCAGATTTCAAAGAAACTCAATTAGCCTTGTATGACCAGATTGAAGCATTATCACCTATGGACCACTGCATAACATGTCTGGCTTTTCAGTCTAATCTGACAATAATGTAAAGAATTACAACATCTCAATTACTATTCCTGTTACATTACCACATCAAGGATCAGACCAGAAGCGACCCATATACTATTTTCTCAGCTTTGAATAAGTATTAGGAAATGACTATTGTTTTCTAACATAATTAAGAAAAAACAAGCAAGTGCAACTCTTCACCATGTCAATTATGATGTTGGTAGTGAAATTTCAAAAGCAAAAGTTACCTCTCATCACTGTAGGATGAAGAGCGTTTCAGAACATTAAGTCCATTTCCTTCCTTCAGTTTAGTCTCAACTAAGCTTCCACTGAAGTATTCTTTGTCTTCCAATCTGAGGCTCATCAACTTTGGATTCTCAGCTAAGCAATCTAACTCCCCCAACACAAAAGAAGTTGAGAACAGTGGGGAAGGAAATTTTGAGCTGGAAAACCTAGGCTTATATGAAGGAATAAGTCCAAAACTGTGGTTTTTCACTGATATTGAGCCACACGAGATCAGTTGCATCAGCAAATTTGAAGCTTTCAACCTCGTGTTGGTTGGTTCCCGCATGCTCTCCTCCTCCAGAATCCTAAAGCTGTTTACTTTGCTAGCATCAGCTCTAATAAGAGATTCCAATGTTTCAGCCTTCCCCACAAAAGACGAGGAACTTGAAGTTGAGGGAGGAGAAACTGTATCTCTGCAGATTTGTGGAGTATCTTTCACTTGTGGATCTTCTTCAACTTGACATATTTCATGGCATTCAGATTCCAATGATCCATCCTCCGTTGATACACCCCTTGTACAAGTTTTCTGACCCCTGGATCTGCTCACATTTTCTTCAGTCTGAGTTGAAGCATCAGCAAGTCCATCAGTTTTATAAATTTTGTATTCTGTCAATGCCAGGCTCAGAGCATCACCCTTTTCAGCTCTAGCCTCAGGAGAAACATCAGAGGAACCAGATTGTTGTTCCTGGGAAAGCTCGTCATCCTGGGAGATTCTTGTCTCTTTCCCGTTCATGCTAGAAGAGGATGAGGCTTCATCGTGGCTCCTAGAAGAAGCTGGCCCCGGCAACAGCTTCACGCTTTGTATTTGAACATTATTCACGGGACTGAAACGATCTGCGAAGTAAAATCCATTGACTAAGGTTGCAGGAACAATGTATCATTCAGGACCTAACAATTTTTCACCTGTGGAAGATATTTACCTGAATTCGATTCATCAAAGAGCTCAGAACCTTTGAGAACATATTCATTTCCATGAGCTGGAAGAATTATATCATCTTCACATAGATCATGCCACACAAATCCATGCTTGTAGCTCCTGAATTACAAGAACAACATATACCAGTGATGAAAAAACAACCTAAAGTTAAACAAGGTTGTTTTTATTTTATCTTAAATTGCAGCCTTGACTTCTCTAAAATGTCAGAGGCACAAAACCAGTCAAGCTTTCTTTGCCCTCAACATAAAAATTGAAAACATGAACACAGAAAATGCAACAACTTGCTCACCTCTTGCAAGACCATGAGTACAAAGAAGCCATACCTCGACCTCTCAACGCATTAAGTCTATCAATCACATCTGCAGAAGAAACAGCCGTCAAAATCCACAACCAACAGAGTAAAACAACAGAGTTAAAACAAAAATTATGTCCTCCCATTACTCATTCTACCTCTCAAGTATAGTCCATCCGGTGAAGAAAGTGGGACCTCCATGAAATGAGGGTGCTCTAGCTGTCTGTTTCGACAAAGATAATAAATCACGGGTACCTTCAGACTCTGGTGGTATTTTGGGGACTTCTCAGTCCACACTTTTGCCCTCTCCGGACTCACTTGCCGGTTGTACTTCTTCATCCTCGTTTCCATTCCCGCATGCAAAACAACCCCACCACCCCTAAAAATCGAATCTTTCTCGTGCCCTCACCTCGTAAACTCTCTCAGAAAGAACCCCACTTCTCCATTTGCTTCATGCCGCGCAAAACCGTTACTGGGTGTGGAGATTCTCGGACTTTCCACCGCCGTCGCTGATACTGCAATAAATCAGATCTAACAAGCTGGTAACACCAACATGCGTGTGAAAACTGGAATATTTAACAACATCGATGCAAAACTAAACAAGGCAAGAGGACAAAAGAAAATTACCTTGAAGAAAAAGGGAACTGAATGAGAGTTGAGGAGAGAAAGAGAAGATAGGAATGAAGGCCGAAAATTGAAGCGTTGGGAAAGAGTGAAAGTGGGAGTGGAAGGGGATGAAACAGAGACAATAGTGGGTCAAGAAACTGAGTTTGAGTTGCTTAGTCCGTATATTATGGTGATGTTTTTGGCCGATTTGATGGACTGTGTTGATGTGGCTGAGAACTTCAGATTTTTGTGTTTGTGTTTGTGCTGTGTTGTGTTCGGTTGTCTGACTTTGTTGTTTTTTTTTTCCACCTTTTATATTACTAATCCTCGTCTTCGGTCCTTTTTCAAACTGCCACATTTGCCCTTCAAATCATGCGCGGTAAAATTCAAAGAACATATCTATATATCATTGAAACAATATTTATCAGTGAAAACCATTGTATATATCATGGATTTATGTGAAGCAGTTACGAATTAATTTTGGGAGCTGTAAAGTGTAAAGTAAGCAATAATTTACTGTCACCAATAATGTGTTATAAATATACCCCAGTCGTACAAAAACTTTATTTCTTTTTTCTGGTACACTGTTTGGAAACCTGTGTTTATGGAAATGTTTGATATTAGATAACTTAACAAGTTGCATGGAAATAATATTCATTTTGGTCAATGAGATGTTCATATTTATAATTTTCATATGATATATGATATATATACAGGTTGTTTCGAATATCATTATATGATATCTAAGTTTCTTATATTGGTATTTAAATATGATTAAAACTGAGTGGTGGTGTGGATCTAGATGATATAAATTACAAGTAGTGTTATCCATTATTAACCGTGGACTTATAATATGTGAGTGTAAGTATATTATTATGTTAAATTTGAATGAGTTCATTATTGTACCCATACTTAAAGCAAGTAAGTATACACTATGAGGAAAAGATTTGGCCAAAACGTAGAAAAGTGGCTTTACTTTAAAAGTTAATGATCTTGAAAGTGAATGTTTAGAAAGGAAGAAACAAATATGATTAGGAAGTATGGTGTAGCTATGTGTGAAAAGATTTATATATCATTAGAGTTTATAAACAATCATTTGAATGTCATAACATGGTTTCTGCTATTGTCTTCTCCCTTTTAAAAAGAGAGTGATTTTCTTATGGAATAATAGAGGCACTTGGCCAGCTCATACTTGCAAATTAGGAATCTCTATATGTTGAATTGCTTCACCTAATTATATTATATACAGGGTTAAATGTTGTTTTATTCCTCAAGTTTCAACGAAAATTTGAATCGGTCTTTTTAAGATTTTTGATCAATTTAGACTTTCATCTTTAGAAATGTGTGGATTTAATCTTTTGTAATTGTGTTTTCTTAAATTTATTTGACGTTTCAAACGTATTTCATGATAATATTTTAGTTGTTTACACCATTTGACACATTTTCGCTTCAATGTTAATTCAAATATTATAATGAAACACATCTAATAAATTTAAAAAAATTTAATTAAAAAAATTAAATCTACATATTTTTAAAATTGGTGAACTAAATTAAATTAGAATTTCGTTGGGAAACTAATTCCAATTTTAAATTAAAGTTTATGGATAATATATATAATATATATATATATATATATATATATATATATATATATATATATATATATAACTACTTTTCCGATACACATAGGTTCTTAGGAGTGTGCTTCGGTTATTCTATTGTTCATTCTAAACCTTCTCCCACGATGTAATTATGCAAATGGCACCATAGTTAAAAGAATTTCTAAAACCCTAAATGAATGAAATTGTATAAGTCCAACGATATTCGTGGGACATATCTTACATAAAAAGTTGCAACAATATTTGATTGTGCAACAGAAACCAACAAACGAACAAATTTTCAAAATTTATACTTACAACTAACTGTCAACACCAACATATAATACAACACCTACTACTAAACATACTCAAAAACTTTTAATAAAGATATAAAATCTACATGTTTTCCTATAAATGTGTACCTTTCCCAAAACAAAGAAATGTCATTAATAAAAAAAAAAAATGTCATGTAACTCACTTGGACACTCATAGTTGTTGTCTTGTATCTACACAAGAATTTATTATAAAAATGATTAAAAACGCATATTTCAGCTGAACAAGTTAAAAGTTAATTTCGAAAAAAAAAATTATACGTATATGCCCATTATAAGTATAATACGATGTGAGTGATAAATTATATTAGTAGAATAAAAGGAGAGACGAAAAGAGAAAAAGAAAAAGAAAACGTACAATAAATTAATTTTGATATAGTAAGATTAATAGGAAAATACATGTATTTTTTCCTGGTATAATTTGTTTCCATTCCCTCACCTACTTGGTCGTAGGTTTTAATTTCTGGTAGTTAATGATGCGAAATGAAATTGAAGTCACCACTGAAAGTGTCAACTTTAGAAACCAACTTTGACTCTTAAATACATTCATCTATTCAGTTGAGGTTTATTAATTAGGTTGTTTAATGGTTTTGAAGCCCAACAAAATCACTTACATTACCCACATAAACATAGTTGTTAAACAACATCATTATGTATATTAATTGTTTCAATCACTTTTAAATGCAAACAAAAATTACACTTAATATTTATTATAAAAATGTTGAGCTTAGTTTTAAACTGCATAAATTAGATAACACATTACCTAATCCAATGAATATAAATGCGATACCTCTCAATACTGATTCTGCTGCTTCGCCTACCCGTCATCTTCACAGGGTAACTCTGATGTACCTATATGCTACCAGTATAAAACTGAAAAAGGATCAAGAAAACAAATGGGAAGGAAGGCACAACACGTGTAATTTTTGCTTTCAAAATTATCCAAATGGTACAACTTTTTATAACACGTAATTAATCATCAACCATAATAAATAAACAAACCTCAGTGGCCAATTGACTGCATAATAAAGTGTTCCATATGAATGAGTATCGCCTTCAAGATCATGACATAGACAAGCACAAACCATTGAGACATGTTCATGTTCACTTGAGTTTATACTTGATGAATGATATTCAACCAGCTGTCAACACATAATGTCATTATTTCTCATCAACAATTGCTAATAACTTTCTGCACATTCTGTTCCACACTCTGGTTTAAGGTAAACTGACATCTATGAAAATTAACACAATAACTCAATACCTGATATAGCAATTTACTGTATATTCAGTTTACAGAGTAACTATGTTATCACGAATCACCCAAACACTGCATTCACATTCATTCATTCAGATAAATTAATTTGCTTTCATGCAGACATGTGTATGATGCGTCTTTGATCACTATTAATGCCTAACTACAAACTTGTCTAGTGTTATGATGAAATGAAATAGGTTTTATGATGAAACTCTCATCTTAATGGAACCCACAAATCAATTCAAACAATTATTCCCTTCTAGTACCCTACTTTTCTCACTGCCCATGAAATTTGCCACACACAACTGCATCATTTATAAGCTTCATGAAAAAAATGGACTAATTTTCTGCTTCCCCTGCTCTCAGGGACCACTGAATAGTGACACAGATTAGTGGAAGTGTCAAGTATACAATTTATTTTCCGAGTGTAATTATGCACCCAAGTGTTGTGTAATTATTATTTCTAAATGGATAAATGTAGTAATAAATTAATATTTTCATAACTTCATCTGAGATACTGCTAAACATGAACAAATCTTTATATTCCAAACTAACATTATGTCAATATTTAATATTCAAGATACTTCTACTGTCATAATGTATCATGTGTAAATTCAAATTGTTTCCTAAACAACGCATAAACGATGAAAATTCAAGATCTTTAAATAGTTTACTCTTACAGATAATATATATGGAATCATAATATTTGAAAAATGTTACGTGTTTACGAGAGTTTAAAAAAATTCATTCAATTTTAAAAATAAACCATATTTTTATATTTTTATTGGGGAATATATCGTGCTTTTTAATGGCAGTTAAATACGGGTCAATGAAATTTAAGATAACATTGTATTGTGTGCATGGTCACTTTTGGTCGTTACTATATCCTTCTAAGAATCTTGCAACAAGGAAAAGGAAGCAAAGTGATAAAATAGGGTTAAATATATCTTTGGTCTCTTAATTTTTAATGAATTTTAAAATTAGTTTATTTCGAAATTTTGGATCAATTTAATTCTTCATTTTTTGAAATACGTGGATTTAGTCATTTTAATAAGATTTTGTTATGTTTATTTGATATTTTGTACGTATTTCAATATTGTAGTTGAGTTGTTTATAATCTTTGACACATTTTTGCTTTAATGTTAAGTCAACTACTATTATGAAACGCGTTTGAAATGTCAAGTAAACTTAACAAAATTTGACTAAAAGGACTAAATTTACATATTTTGAAATATGAAGAACTAGAAGTAAATTGGTCCAAAGATTCAAAATGGACTAATTCCAAAATTGACCAAAAGTTGAGAGACCAAAAACATATTTAACCCAAAAAAATATTGGGTGAGAGGATTATATTCGTAAAATCACATATTATCTCCACAAATCTTCATGACTTTTGCAAGATGTAATTATGGATGAATCTCGAATTTCCTATCAAATCGCGCCAAACAAACAAGCATGATCTTCCAAATCCATCTTTGCTAATTCGTTTGCACAATAATATTGTTGAATGTCTCACATTGTCTAAATATGAAGTTAATTCATGATATATAAATGAGTGTAATTCTTATTTTATAAATCGATTTTATGAAGTTGAATTAGACTTAAAATCTATCTCTAACAAATATCGTAATGTCGTAGATTCATAATCCGATACGACAACTATGGCAAGGAAAGGTTGTAGATAATTTGAAGATCTACGGTGAAAGATAATAAACCAAACCAATCCATTCACGATTCAACAGTGATAGCAAATGCGAAAGGCTTCAACAAAATCATAGACACTTTAATAAAAGAGAAAGAATAAGTTATTTTGAATATTTGAAAATCTTGGTTTAATATCTTTAATTCTAAAATGTAACTAAAAATAGAATAAAAACATAAAGTATGTTCACAATTTAATCTAGTTGTAGAAATTAATTTTTATAGTGTGTAGGTGCAAGCGAAGAAGCGCGTTTGTTCCCGCCACTTCTCTAGTCTCTGGCGCACCTCCTCCTTCTCTAACAAACTCACTCACTCACTCACTCAGGCTCTGTTTGGCCTTTCAAATTAGTCACAGGGTTCATTCATTCATGCTCGCATTGCATTTTCGATCCTCTTTTCGTCTTTCCTTCTGTTTCTCTCGAACTGTTAGGGTTTCTTCTCTCGTCTCTTTCCCTCTATCTCTGTCCTCCGTCCCTCTCCGCGCCATGTCCAAGCCACCTTCCGCCTTCGACGCTCTCATGTCCGCCGCCAAGAAGAATTCCAAATCCAAAACACCGAAGCTTCCATCATCTCCAAAGAAAAGAAAATCTTCACTCTCCACTTCACAAAACCCTAGCAACCCCAAATCCCCCAAACTGCCTTCTCCGGCAATAACCGTTGAACCGGAGCAAGCAGTTAAACAAGAAGTTGTTAAACCAGAAGCTGTTAAACCAGAAGCTGTTAAAGCGGAAGAAGCCGTTAAGGCGGAACCGAAGAAGGTACGTCAACTGTCGTCGTCTTCTTCGAACGGGAAGACCGAGGAGCTGAAGAAGCTAGTGCCGCGGCTGAAGCAGAAGCCTTCCAGTTTTGATCCCGCTTCGATGATTGCATGGGAGAAGGGACAGCCCGTGCCGTTTCTCTTTCTCGCCTTGGCATTCGATATGATTTCTCAGGAAAGTGGAAGAATCGTTATCACTGACATTGTTTGCAATGTGCTGCGGACTGTGATGCTGGCCACGCCGGAGGATCTTGTTCCCGTCGTTTACCTCTCCGCAAACCGGATTGCGCCTGCTCATGAAGGGCTGGAACTGGGAATCGGCGACTCGATCATTTCCAAGGCGCTCGCGGAGGCTTATGGAAGGAACGAGAATTGGATTAAGGCTCAGTATCAGGTGACTGAATTTAGTTGAGTCCTTTTGTTCTTTCTTTGTTTAGTTGAATTTGACCGTAGAAGATCTTTGTTAAGGGGCGGTTTCAGATCGTTCATTCTTTTGGTTTACTAAGAATTCGTATCAGGTGAATGAGTTTTTCTTCCATTCTTGCTGCGGAGACGATTTTGACTAAAGGGTATTTTATTATTGACAGAAAAAAGGTGATTTGGGCTTGGTTGCTAAAGAGTGCCGTTCGTCTCAACCTATGATGTGGAAACCTGAAGCATTAACCATCAGGAAGGTTTTCAACACTTTTCGCCTTATTGCTAAGGTATGTCAGCACTGATTTTGAATATTGTGCATTTGGTTGTTCGCTTATTCACAATACATCCCAACCTTTTCCTCAAGCCTGTGGTTTATTGTTTTAAATATAAACAAATCACATTGACATTGGGCTTTATTGAAATCGCACATGATCCCCCAGTCAACAATAATCTCCCTTACAGGCAATTACACACTGTAACGTGTTTCTGTTGGGTTTATTTCAATCAAGTAAATGAGGTTAGTGCAGGGTTTAAAAAAGGAGGGGTATTTACTTTCTAAATATCAGTGCCTAGTTTTTTGGTGACAAGTTGCATCTATAAATTCTACCCATGCATGGATCAATTTGAAATTATTATTACAACGTTGAGGGATTAAGGAAAATAAGCACAACATGGCAATGGCCCTTTGCTTTAGGATAACCTGGTTTTAGTGCATTCTCATGTGGTATAACAGTATGAATGGTAAAAAGAGAGTAGAGAATTTGCAAAAATAAATTCTGAGTAAACTGATATTGAAGACTTGGACAGTGTAATTGGTGTCTTTATCATATGTTGTGCATAAGAGCACATTAGTCATTTTAAGCTCATTTTGTTGATACTTTATTATGGTTAGAAATTTGTTGGAGTTTAATGTGCTGTACCAGAACAATTTGCCTGGGAAGGAGGTTGGTTTGTGTCTTTTGCTGAAGCCATGGCTTTTTAAAAGCTATTTTATACGTTTCTTTTCACCTTTAAATTTCTTGACATCTGTTTGGTGAGCATGCTAGAAGTTAGTATGGCTGGGTGTATGTCCTGTAAGGGAAGAAAGGAGGAATTTGTTGTTGAGATTTGAATATATATTTGTGTAGAACTGAATCTTGCTAAATAATGCTGTTACGTTTTCTTCATTTCTAAATGTGTACAGGAATCTGGAAAAGACAGTCAAGAGAAAAAAAAGAATCGTATCAAGGCACTTCTTGTTGCTGCAACTGACTGTGAACCTCAATATCTAATTCGTTTGCTTCAGGTTGAAATTTTAATTCTTCATAGTTTTCTGGTGTGGGCTTACTTATCCATCTTAATTGCATCTTGTTCTTGTTTTTTTAGACAAAGTTGCGAATTGGTTATGCAGAGCAAACTCTATTGGCTGCACTAGGCCAAGCTGCAGTATACACTGAAGAACACTCTAAACCGCCTCCTGAAATTCAGTCTCCTTTAGACAAGGTAAGCTAATGTGATTGAACTGGGAAATATGGTATAAGAGTGAATTAATTTACATGGCTTAGTCTTGTGAGTTCATGTTGAATAGGAATATTCGCCTTTGGGATTTAAACATTTTAAGTGGTTCTGAACTACATTTTTGGGTATGGTGCTGCTGCTGCTGTAGTTGGTATCACTGATTTCTGATGAAGATACCACCCACCTTTTCCCTATTTAAATATATTCTTCTGGTTTCATTTTGCATCAGGCTTCAGATATTGTTAAACAAGTCTATTCTGTTCTTCCTGACTACGACAAAATAATATCTGCACTTCTTACTGAGGGTCTATGGAAGCTTCAAAAGAATTGTAAATTTACTCCTGGTGTTCCAATTAGACCTATGCTTTCAAAGGCAGCAAAAAGTGTAACTGAAATTCTGAACAAATTCCAGGATGTGGAGTTTACCTGTGAATACAAATATGATGGAGAGCGTGCCCAGGTACTTCATGGTCAAGTCTTCCATCAGAAACATAACTCTTGTAATGCTAATTATGTGCATTAACATTATCTGCATTGGAACAGATACATTACCTGGAGAATGGTTCAGTTGAGATTTACAGTAGACAAGCAGAACGGAACACTGAGAAGTTTCCTGATGTTGCTGCTGCAGTTAAAAGGTAAAGAAAAAACTTTATTAGGAATGATACATTTGAGGTCTGGTTCAGTCTTTTTGGATAGGACACTTCCTAACAACATGAAGTTGCATTTAGTAAAACAATCACTTGTAATGACCATTTTCTGTCAGCGAACAGGTTGAAGAAAGCAAATGTATCTTCATTTATTCTTGATTGTGAAATTGTTGCATATGACCGCACAACACAAAAGCTTCTTTCTTTCCAGGTAATCTTAATGCTGTTTTTCTTTTTGAATGTTAGTACATTATCAGAAACCTTTTTGTACTGGCAGTTGATCAACATTAAATCCTTTGGTATATTATGCTTGTGTTGTCTTTCCTATCTTGGACAAGTTTTCGGTTTCTGATATTTTTGTGCTGGGATTTGATTTAGACATGACTTGAAAGAAGAAAATAATGTTTTTTTAACTGATACATAGAAAGTTCTCTAGTATAGAATAAGATAGGACATGTATCAGATGTAGCTATCTGCTCATCTATGTCCTCTATAATGGAAAACTGCATTTACATTTATGACCTGTCTTTATATATGACATGTTATTAAGGGCTTCACATTTAAATTCTCTGACTCTTTAAAGAACATGTTTGTTTTTGACAGACCCTTAGTACTCGAGCTCGCAAGAAAGTAGAAATTGAAGATATAAAGGTTAATGTTTGTGTATTTGCTTTTGATTTGTTGTATCTAAATGGCCAAGAACTTCTTCAGGAAAACCTGAGAGTCCGCAGAGAGGTACCTACTTTTATCTTTGCTCAGCCCATAGTTTCATGTTTTTAATTTCTTTATTATGTAGCTTAGTCCTTGATAGAGAAGACTGACAGTTGTAAACCTAAAAGCTGATCCAGTTTTTGAGATACAGTTTAGTTTGGTAGTGTTAGGACTTTAGTGCAAGAGGAGAGTCCATCATTAAAAACTAGTCCATTAGGTAGAAGAACCTCAATGGTAAGTGTCATATTAAGGAGTTCACCCTACTCATTGTGGGACTCCTAACATTTTCACCTCTTTTAAGGACTGACGTCTATCATCAATTAGTATTTTTGTTTGCACCTTAATCCAACCTATAGATATTTTGTTCTATAGTCCAACCCAATAAAAGCACCAATTGTTAGGACTTAGCAAAGGAGGAGAGCTCAACCCCAAAAACCAAGTCCATTAGTTGGGAGAACCTCAAGCTTGAAGTGATTAATGTGAGGATTTTGCTTGAATTGTCAAATAACTTCGACAAATATTAGGTCTTGTAATAATGAGATAAATGTGTTTTCCCACCAACATCCATTATTATCTTTATAGATATGATATGAAAAAGTTTCACCTTAGTCCACCATCAAATTTTGATTTAACAAATCAAATAGGTTGTTCCATGTAAATTTCCTCAATAAACAATGAAGGAAAACATTTTTAATGTCAAGCTAGTGAAGCGGCCAACGGCAAATAACAACCATTGCAAAAAGAAAAGCCTAGCAAGTATTCAAGTGTATAACGTTGTGTATATTCTTTGGCCACCAATTGAGCTTTAAGGTGCTGCTCAACTTCATCACCAAGTCCAACTTTAAAAACATAAACCCAACCACAATCTTCTTTCTAGATGGAATAGGAACAAGCTTCCATGTGTCATTGCTTGCGAGATGTGCACTTCATCAATCATGGCATTCAAGATGAAGTTTTTCATTAGTAGTTTTAGGAACCATGTGTGTATATGTATATATGTGTGTGTGTCTATATATATATATATATGTATGTATGTATATATATGTGTATGTATAAAAGAGAGAAGAGTTACCAGGAAAAGGTATATCCTATAACACTAAACCCTTAGGCTAGGTACATACACCCAAACTACAGCTTTATGAAAACTGTACAATATAGTAACAATCATAATTCTAACAATACACCCCAAACTACAGCATTGAGACTCTTCCACCTAATGGACTAGTCTTTTAGGTTGGGTTCTCTTGCTTAAGTCCTAACAGGTAGGGAAACCAATTGATCTCTTTCACAATGTTGATTTAATATTATTTACTCATTTGAATTTATTCAATTAACCATGGGCTTCTATACAAATAAGGGCTACTTATTGATGACTATCTGTTTTCTCTCTGTAGCATCTTTATGCCTCTTTTGAGGAAGAATCTGGATTTCTTCAGTTTGCAACAGCATTAACTTCAAATGATGTTGAGGAGATACAGACTTTTCTTGACCAAGCTGTTGGTGCTAGGTGCACTATTTCTACTAGTTAATTTTGAGTTTAAAATAATACATAATTTCAGCATAATGTATGATAGTCTTCAACTTATGTTATGAGATTTACTAATAGTATTGGATAGGCATCGACGAACATTGGACTACTTAGTATGTTTGTTTTGCCATTTAATCACCTTGAATTTTAATGCTATGGACAAGGATTTAAGTGAATGTGCTTTATTTTGTGATCAGGACAAACTTACTCTTGATTATTTACTCTCCAACAATCAGATGTTTAAAATTTGGTTTTCTTGCTATAATTTGAATGAGAATTTGTCATTAATATTTTGCGCGTCTCTTGATTCGTAGTTGTGAGGGGTTAATTATTAAAACACTAAATGAGGAGGCTACATATGAACCTGCCAAGCGATCACTCAACTGGCTAAAATTGAAGAAAGATTATATGGACAAGTAAGGATGTGTTCTGACGTTCATATTTCTTAGTTCTTTATTATGAATTTCTGTGTATTCATTGGCTCTAATTTGCAGTCTAGGGGACTCTGTAGACTTGGTACCTATTGCTGCTTTCCACGGACGTGGAAAACGTACAGGTGATCATGAAGTGTACTCTTTAATGTGATGTGGCTTATGTTACTCGTCTTTTTTAGCATTATGTTGGGATTTAGATACAGTAAATCCTTAGCTTTGAGTGGTTTGAAATGAAATAGTGACATGTCTTGTAGGAGTTTATGGTGCCTTCGTCCTTGCTTGCTATGACAACAATAATGAAGAATTTCAAAGTATTTGCAAGATTGGTTAGTATTTTAATTTTGTGTAGCCCCTGTGGATTTCATTCGTAAAGATTCTTTCTCTTAATCTTCTTGTTATGGTGGGCAGGAACGGGGTTCACTGAAGCTGAGCTTATAGAATGTTCCACCAGTCTTGGTTCTCAAGTGATTTCCAAGCCAAAGGTCCCAGCCTCTTCTTTCGCTCTTATCCTTTCCTGGTCATGCTTGATATTTTTGAAATTAATTTAATCATGCTCTTTGATTTCAGTCATACTATAGATTCGGAGAAACTATGAATCCCGACGTATGGTTTGAAGCCAGTAAGGTGAGAGTTACCCTGACTTTTCTTGGCGATTTCATTATTGTCTTTTCCAATTGTGCTGTAGCCTACCATCATTATAGAGTCATCTTATCTCTTACTGGTATTACTGTGTCCGTGTTTTGAATTTCCTAGTACTTCAATGGAAGATACGAAAGAAATTTCACTGTTGGAAATACTATCATGGTCTGATGCCACTCGAATGTGGCTGAATGATCTCCCAATGTGATCGAGTAGGGATTATATGCTGTCCATCAACCTTGTTCTTGACATGACTTTCTAGAATAATAATGAGCGTCGTTGGAAAAGCATTACTAATTACAGTGGGGAGGATAATGGGCGCACAGTTGGTTAATTAACGCGATCGTGTTCTTTTTTGTATAATTCTTGAGACAGTGTAGCTGGCTTGTGATATTTGGTGTTTAACCCCTATCATATTATGATTTATGGCAATTCAAGTTTTAAATAAACGGTGAGAGCTAGTATGTTGTATTTGGTAGAGAAGAACGAAACAGGTTTGATGAAAATAAAATAGGAAAGTGGAAATATGTAAGAAATAAATAAAAAGTTGAAGATGATTGGTTGAAGAGAAATAGAAAGACGAGTGAAAATAACTCAAAAATGGTAGTATGTTTCATCTTTTTCAAATTGGTTTCGCTCACTCACCAACCATCCACATTAATTTCATCTTTTTTGGTTCCCTAAAATAGTTATGCCACTGGAGTTGAAATGATTTTTCCAGTGCCTTTCTTTTTAATTGTATATTTTTATCCCAATAAAATTGTATTATGCTCTTTGTAGCAATTTCTTTTTATATATTAGTTGTGTGTTACCTTATTTCATCCAGGTGTGGGAGGTGAAAGCGGCAGACCTGACCATTAGCCCCGTCTACCGTGCTGCAGCGGGCATAGTAGATCCGAACAAGGTCATAAAATGAATTGTTGTCTAACATTGTTTAATTGTCAATAATAGCTGTATTTAACATTTTTGGTTGGCATTTCTTCATTTTTCTTTGAAGGGCATCTCTCTACGATTTCCACGACTGATTCGAGTCCGGCATGACAAAGCTCCTGAACAGGCCACATCATCTGAGCAGGTAAAGTGCAATCTACTTTATCTGACCAACAATATAATAGAAGATTGAAAAAATAGTAATGGGAACTCAAATTGATTATTTTTGGTCATGTGTCGATTGTTTTGCAGATTGCTGAGTTGTATAAAGCTCAAAAACACAATCAAGCGAACAAACAAGATGCCGAAGATGAAGAAGATTATTGAGGGGAAAATTTTCCTCTTTTTCCTGCTGAAATATAAAATGTATGTTTTATGTCTGATGATCGCATGAGAGAAAGATGTGTATATGCGAAATTTTGCCTAAGCTTAGGTCAGAGAGCATGACTGGATATGAACATTATTTGAAAATTCGATGTACAACGTAGAAGAAGCTCATGGAGGGTCCCAAAAGTAGACATTTCCGCTTAAACCATGTTAATTCCTGTCTACAATTTTGTTTGTTCTTGTAACATATGATGCTGCAGTTAAGGCAGTTAGCATTGACGAAAACAGTTCTCAATATTAGTCCATGTGTCAAGATTTAGCATGGCACGTCTTGTGGAGCTTTATCTTCCCGTTTCCAAATGTAAAACTGTTGTATTGAACTTTCTTTTTAACTGTACATGACTGCTTTGAAAAATCTAATTCTAATTGCACGAACCTGACTCAGAAGATAAGATTGAATATTACTTCCGTCGTGGAGTTTATTAGAGAAAAGGACTGGGTTCAATGATTGCTCGAAGGAGATATGTAAGTGAGATATGCCTAATGTTTAGAATAAGAGTTCATCTTCCAAGTCCTCCCGTGTTCTGTAACAAGAGCCTAAACCCTTTTCACTTCGATCCCAGTTTCAGGTTCTGCCATTGGTCCAAACTCTTTTTCGTTTCTTACATTTCTTTGATTTTTTTTTACCCTCCTTTTGACAGCTTGCGGCATTTGGTTTTAAACCTTGAATTTTCTTTCCTTATTTGCAGACTGTAAATGACTTAAATCTTTGAAATTTCGTTTGTTCTTTGAACATAGACGGGTTATTTGTCGGCCCGACGTATAACTATGAGCCTGGGCTTTATTTTGTTAAAACTATCTTTGAGATTGTTTTAATTTGGCTTATTCGGCCTAATGTTGACCGCAGCTTCAACGTCTCTTGTCTTGTAAGGCACGAGTCGCGTCATTTACGCAGCCTGTGTTCACCGTTCGGAAGAGGATTAGCGTGTTTTTTAGGACTTCCTTGTTGCCCTCACCGGCAAGGATGTATTGATGTAAAGTTTATTTAATTACACAGCTAGCTGGATGAAAATAACGTGGATTCTGTTTTAATTTTTGGATTAAGGAACTAATATAGCTGGCGCTAACCGCGCAAGGGAAGAGAGATGTACAGTAAATCCCTGGTCAAAAAAGGGCAGAAAACATTAGGTTCTTGAACAGGAACAGTGACATGTGGTGGATAAAGTTTACGTTTGAAAAAATACGTGAAGTACGCACTAGTTTTAGCCAAATTGTTGCAGCCTCTGCATTCTACCTGTCTGCTTTGAAGAAGACTGTCCATGTGATTTCCCTTGACCTGACCTTCACACTGTTATACAACATGCCTACACTTACTATGGAATCTGACGCTCACATCCTTCTCTTGGATCATAATATCTTCAAACAAAATTGGTCTCAAGTTTCATAACCCAAAGGATTTTCTAAAATAATCGCACACGCTGAATTAGAAGGATAAGCTGTTAACGTGATATTTTATAGATTGGAAACAACCTTTTCTTAAAAATTGAGGTACAAAATGTTTAACAGTTGCCATGGTTTGATGGAGTACATATAGATGCATTGGTGAAGGTGAAGTGCCATTGTGCCTCTTTGAAAGGAATACATATTTGGCAGGCTCTTATGGAATAATATAGAGATTGAGATTGATTGATACTGGTGTTTGCTTTAGTTTAGTGAATTAGTGTTAGAAAAAGAGAAGAAATAGGATTAGAAGTGAATAATGATAAGTTGTCTAAAAAAGCTTAATATAATGATACACCACACCAGTAATAGATCCTGATTCTGATTTGTGGGTCCACCAAACCCTACACGCAGAGCTCATGGCCGTCCCCCTTGGTGGTTGGCCACACCATCTCCCAACCCCAACGACTACACAACCAATCACCCCTCCCTTTAATTGTTGATGTGATCTTACACATCAACCCCTCTCTCTCTCTCTCTCCCTCCCACACTCACACACTCATCACTTACTGCACTACATTATCCTAGTTACATTACAATTTCAGACACCCTTTCACCTCACACAAAACAAAAGGAGAATGTGAAAAGGGCAAAAATGGCAGCCAAGGACAAATCCTTCTTCCTTCATCACCAGAACCCAAAATCACCCAGTTAAAACAAAGCACTGTACATACGCTAGATCAGTCGAATCGAACACCTAACCTTTAAATCATATTATAAATCAAAAACTAAAAAGGATAAATAAAACTGAGTGGGTAACAGTAGTAGTCAGTGAAGTACAATCCTTTGGAACTTGGTCTGCGTCGGAGAATCAGAGCCCTCGCAGAAAACCCTTTTCCTGCTCACTCTCCCGCAGTTGGAGGTGAAGGAGTCTTGGTGGAGGGGTTGTGGCTGTGCCTGCGGGGAAGGAATGGTGACAGGAGGAATCTCGAAGGACTCAAGAGCGGGTGGAGGGTGTCTCCATTGAGGGAGTGGTCCCGCCAGGAGCAGAGTCTGAAGCAGGGGACCTGCTTTCATCACTGCCTGCAAAAGCTTACCTTTTTCTGGCAACGCTTTATCCGGTGATATAAGCTCAATCATTGACTCCGGCAACTGTGCCTGCGCACCACCACCCAAATGCTCCATCACCGGAGACGAAACAATGCTTTCTTCACAATCCGATGACGACAGCCCATTGTTGGACTCAATCCCTCTCCTGGGTTCATCCTCAATGCTGGAAATCCCAGAAGCAGGAGCTGTTTGATGCTGCTGCTGCTGCTGCTGCTTTTGCTGCTGGAAAACCATTTTCTCCAGCATCAGTCTCTGCCATTTCTCTTGTGCCTCGTCTCTTTCTCTCATCACCTTGTTCAGAAGCTCCTTCAGGGTGAGAAGCTGATCGTCCCTCTTTCTCAGCTCCTCCTGCACACTTGCCCTCGTTTGTTCCAGCTCAAGAGTCGTGCACATCAGCGACTGCTTCAGCTCCTCCACTGACTGTGTCATCACAACCTCATTCGTTACCCTTTTTTCTAACTCCAAGCAAACAAAAACATATAAAATAAAAATCAAGGCTTTACCTTTCCGTGACAGTAGTACGCCCAACTCAGAAGAGGACTGCGTTGGTTCTCCATAACCTTGGAATCCCCAAAACTAGAATTGGAGTTGTCGGAAGAGAGAAAGTGAAAGGGGAATGAAGAAAAGTGGATTGAGAGTGTTACGGGGTTTGGAGATGGTTGAAGGTGTTTTATAAGAAGGAGTCCAAGTTCCTGTGTGGGGTTGAAAAAACACAACACAAAAAGCCAAAACCTTAACTGTTCCCAAACAAACATTTTTCTATCTCTTTACTTCCCTTTTGCTTATTCATTTCCAACATTCTTAAAACCTAATTAGCATACATACATATCTTCATGCCACTACAATATTAACACCATATTGTACAGTCATGTTCCAAACCATACATTATTACTTTTCAATTATCCACTTCAAAATATTGTGTTCACTTCATCTATTAATAAAAAAAAAGTTTTATTTTTTATTTTTACCGAGAAAAAATGTTTCTGATACAGGCATATATTTTTTCACTGTTATCAACTAGAGATGGCAAATAAACCCGTGCCCGTGGGTATCACCCGAACCCGTCCCATTTTGACGGGGAATCCCCGCTTTGACTGGGTATGGGTATGGGTATGGGTAATACCCGAAATTTTCAACTGGAGATGGGGATGGGGATGGGGATATATATATACCCGCCCAAATACCCGTCCCCGCTT
>Ga0214545_1000887_pt1 | contig 52492 bp, 31 predicted proteins | sample CNSS4metaG_FD_160064 | JGI IMG/M metagenome (GOLD analysis project Ga0214545, IMG submission 160064) | Root nodule microbial communities from cowpea collected in UCLA plant growth center, Los Angeles, California, USA - CNSS4 | ecosystem: Host-associated > Plants > Roots > Nodule | place: USA... | reverse complement strand
TAGAAATCTTGATTTATAAAATGGATATCCAATCCATAAAATATATAAAATGTAGATTAGATTGAAATCCATATCCATTAAATGGATTTTAAATGGATTGGATTTTTAATAAAATAGATTATAAATGAATTGGATTGGAACAAAAGTGGATTGGATCAAGAAAATTAGATTTTTTGCCCACCCCTACATGTGAGCCTAACAAGTGCCATCCTCACGAAGAAGTGCTGCCCCAGTTACTTGTTCAAGTAAACAAATTCCAATGTGGAGGAATAGCCATTGGGTTGTGCAACCTCCACATTCTCTTGGATGTATATTCTTGCAGTGCCTTCTTGAAAACCTGGTTTGCAATTTGCAAAGGGTCAAAGGGAGAAATCTCATGGCCAGATTTCCCTTCTGCTGCTTCTGCCTTCCCTCCAAGAAACACCACTGGTATACGTGCTGGCATAATGAACATAAAGAAGGACTCAAAAATAGAAGAAAATTGCAGCACAAGAAGATTCTTGTTTGATCACAAAGCCATCAATGAGCTAAAATCCATGTCAACAAGTGATGAAACAAAACCAACACGATACCAAGTAGTATCTTCCTTCATAAGCAAACATATGATTGTAGCAATCAAAGAGCAATGTTGTGACAAAACAAGACCAATGGTTGCATGTCATACTGTGGACATTAGAAGAAGGATGGGGCAACCTTTCTCAAAAGGTGTTGTTGGAAATCTTGTTTGGCCTGCATTGGTTGTTCTTGAGGGTGTCAACAAGAACACTGAAATCATAGATTTGGTTAAAATTCTGAAAGAAGGACTTGCAAAACTCACAAAGGATTTGTTTCTGAAACTGCAAAATGATCCTAGTTTTTTGTGGAGTGATGAGTATGCAGAACTAATGCTTGAAGGTATTGCATCAAATAAACCAATCTCATTGGTGTTCACAAGTTGGGCTAATATGGGATTCAATGAAGTGGATTTTGGTTGTGGAAAACCTTTTTGGCTATCTCATAGAGGAGGTACTAAAGAAAGTATCTCAAACACAGTGATATTGATGGAAACAAGAGAGGGAATAGAGGCATGGATCAGAATGTCAGAGCAACATATAGCTATCTTGGAAGATGATGTGGATTTCCTTCGATTTGCATTGTTTAATCCTAGTGTTTTACTTTAAATCTTAAGCCAATAAAGATAAAATGTAATGAGAGTTTCTTTTGTATCGATTTTCTTAACATCAATGCTGAAATAAATTAAATTGTTTTATCTTCACAACAAGAAGAAAAAAAATGGTGTAATTAGAGTTGCTATCTATCTTAGAAGATTGATTTCTTTTTTCTAAAATTTTAATGTAGATATTTTATTCAATACTTCTGCAATTCAAGAATTAGATGAGGGTTATCTCTTCTTACACTTCCATAGTTACTAACTTCCATAGTAATAGAAAAGACTAAAGTATCCTTCATCATTGTTGCGACTATCTCTGCTTCTATCATCACTGCTAGTGAAGAGGAAGAAAAAAAGAGGGAGAACGTGAAAAAAATCTTGTTCAGGAAAGCTCTTTCTAAAACATATTTTATGTTTAAGAAAACTCTTACTTTTACTTGATGTTTCATAAAAGTCTTACTAAAATGCATTTCATGTGGGATGTTCCGGAAAACTTGTTTTGGAAAATATTGTATATGTTGTTAAAAGTTTGTTCTATTTTGAAACATTTGTTCTAGAATGAATTTTATGCATTTTTTTTTCTATAAGTTATATTCCAAACATCTTCTTTCGAAAATTCTAAATAAACTTCCAAAAATTCTCGAAAATCATCATTTTGGAAAACTTCTTTCAAACTTTTAGAACAAATTTACTTTTAAAGAGGATAAAATCTTCATTTTGAAAATTTGAGGGTCCACAAAATTATGGAGGTGCAGAAAGTAAAAGCCTTAAACGAGTGTTACTCATGAATATAGAAGGTTACTTAGACATGTATCAAAAAATCTTATTTAATCTAGAATTCGATTTTTTGTTCTTTCATTCATTGTACACTTTTAATGGATCTAATGTTATGAATTAATGTAATCCATCTGGTTTTCTGCAATTACTCATATTAGTCTTTATGAGATTTAATTATTTGTCTTAACTAGATGTATGTCTTGAGTTGTATATTTTGGGTTGCATTTTTTATATCTATAATAATATATAAAGGAGATTCTTCTTTTATATCCACATTTTAAAATACCAATTTTATCCTTTAAATATAATAATTTTTTAAATTTTTAAAAATTGACTTTTATTTTTATAAACTTTTTATAAAATCTTCTTATATATTTCACTTTATTTAATAAATATAAGTTTAGTTTATATATTAACTTAATAATATTACAATATTATCACCTACTAATATAGTATCACACATATTTAAAAAATATATACACAGTCGCGATAGCGCTTGTGTTTACGCTAGTATATAAATAGGATTTTTCATCTTTGTAATGAGATACTGAATGTTAGTTTTCATTCTCTCTTATTCTCTCTTCTTATTCTTTCTTATTCCTTTTATTATTAGCCTTATATTTTATAACATATTATCAGCACGATGCTCTAACAACCTGAGCTAGGTAATTATTTTTCTATATTTATATATATAATATTAATTATTTTTCCTTTTATATTTGTTGCACTCACTTTTCATTATTCATTTAATATAAGTTTGTTAATATAAATTTGTTATACATTATAAACTATGATGCACAGATACGATACGTGTATTGGATACGACACGTATCTGATACGTCGATACGTTTATTTTCAAAATAACAAGATATGATACGTGATATATGAATATTGAAAAATGTACAATAATTCTTAAAAAATATAATAATTATATGATTGTTATTGTATGAATCCAAATTTCCTAATAGCTAATGTTAGTAACCAATTTAGAAACTAATTCATAATTAAAACTATTCTAAATATCAATTTAGAGACCAATTATAGTTATTTTGAAACTATTTTAGTTGTCAATTTGGTCACTATATAATGACTAATTATTTTTTGTCACTAAATTTGATCATTATTTCAAATATTTTCTTGTAGTATATTACGACTTTATAAATTAGATACTTCATTGATAAGAATCGATAAAATATCCTAAAGTATCGGAAATGATATGTATCAGACACGAATACGTGACCCAAATTGAAGTATCAGTGCATCATAGCTTGTCAATAAAAGACAATGGGTAATATAGTAATTTTGGTAATATCTTCTTTTCTTATTATGTAATAGATTAGTCAATATACAATTTTTTTGTTTTTTGTTTTTTTCCTTTTATAATTAGTTGGTATCCAATTATTTTTCCAATAAAAAGTTTACCGGATTATTTTTTTCAATAAACAAGTTTAACAGGTATTTAGAATAGAGAAATGCATGGCCTATTAGCTCAGTTGGTTAGAGCGTCGTGCTAATAATGCGAAGGTCATAGGTTCGAGACCTGTATAGGCCATCTGTTTTCGGTTAGAGCGTCATGCTACCATTGTCTTTTTTGTTTTCTTTTTTTTTTCCTTTTATAATTATTCAATTTTCAAATTATGATGCATGGATACACGGATACGATACTAAAGTAAAAAGATATAAATTATTGCCATCATAAAAGTACCATTACAAGAAAACTCTTAAATAATGACAAATTTTAGTAACCAAAAATATGTTAGAGACCAATTTCCTATTTAGATACCAATTAATTTGGTAGTCAAAACTTGGTAGATAATGTTAGAGACCAATTTAGAAACAAATTTTTTTGGTAGTCAAAATCTTGGTAGCTAATGTTAGTGACCAATTTGGAAATCAATTCATAATATAAACTATTTTAATTATCAATTTAGAGACCAATTATAATTTTCCGGAATTATTTTAGCTGTCAATAAATTTTAGTTTTTAAATTGGTACCTAAATTGGACACTATATAGTGACTAATTATTTTTTGTCACCAAAGTTGGTCATTATTCAAAGATTTTCTTGTAGTGTACTACGACTTTATAAATTAGATACTTCATTAATAAGTATCGTAAAAGATCCTAAATTATCAGACACGGATACGTGTCAGACACGGATATGTGTCAGACACAGATACGTGACTCAAGTTATAGTATCGGTGTATCATAGATTTTAAACCATATTCTAACTATATAAACGAATTATAATTTTCTTTCTTTTGTATTCTTCATAAGCTGACAAATGTTATTTGTTATGTTTCTATTTTTCTTGTAAAAATGTATTATATAAAAAAAAATACAATAAAAATTGAGATACAAGATTTTTTTTTACATGCTTTAAAATTCTAAATTCTTGATGCACACATATTACAATGATATTTTTTTTAAAAAAATATTTATGTATTTATAGAATTATAGAATTTTTAAGTTCACATTTTATGGTTACATTGTTTACTGTAAATTAATATTGTTTTGCTAATTTTATAGTTTCATAAGTGAAATATGATTATTATTAATATTTTTTTATGAGCTAGTTTTAAACATGTCAAACCTTGCAAAATTTGAAATTGTGGCCCTTGATATTATGAGGAAGAATTACTTATTTTTTATATTAGATGCTGAAATACATTTAAATGTTAGTATTGCCAATCGAGAAAGACAAAAAAGGGAAAATAAAAAGGTGAAAATAATGACAAACAAGATGAAAATATATGTTATCATTGCAATGGTAAAGTTTATTGGAGTCGTACTTGTCGTTGCATCTTGTTGAACTCTGCCAAGAATCACTTAAAAATAATGAGAATAACATAGAAACATATTTTGCTTGTGAAGATGGTGATTCTGATTATAGCCATATGGATGTCACTCATCTTGATATTTTGACTTCTTTGCTAAAAAAGATGGAAACATTGATCATCTCATTGGTGATGAAAGTGTTAAGAAATAGATTTTTTTCATATTATGTTCTGAAATTTAAAATAATGTTTCATGTTTCATGTTGCTTATATATAAGTTTTCCTAATCAATAAATATTTTAAATCTTCTAAATATTTTTTTCCTTTTTGGATAGTAATATATCTAATATTGATATTTTTTGTTTATATGAAGAATGAATGTTGGCACTAGCACCAATGATGAATATTTGAGTCTTGTTGACAATGAAACAACTCATACAATTCTCCAGAGTAATAAGTTTTTCTCTTGTTTGGTACTATTAGAAGTCACTATTAGCATTATTTCTAGTATTACAATTGAAGGCTCTAGAAGAACTATTATACTTCTACCAATAGGTATAAGGTTGCACATTAAAAATGAATTTTATTCTCCTTAGTCTAATAGAAACTTATTAAGTCTCAAGGATATTCGTCTAAGTGGATATCATATTGAGATAAACAATGAAGGAATGGAATATCTTTATATCCCCCAAAACCTCGATCAGTCACCCAATTGCACGAAAACCACATGAATTCATGTTTCCAACAATCATACATATCCAATGACTCATACAATTTCAAATTTACAACAATCAAACCATGAATATCATGTTTCCAATTCATCCCCAAACCTTAACGTGACCCTCATGTTTGTTCATGCAACAATTCACCCAAGACAACATCACACAGTACCATTTCACCAATTTATATCATTGATCACTCAACAAAACGCAAGAAACATATTCAAAAGATCAATACAGCCATAACACCAACCAAAATGCAAAAAAAGATCAACATAACTTACGTCGCTTGGCGGGCCTTGATTGATGTCAGGCGGTTTCTAGGCAGAACCCAGAAATCAGGTGCATGCAACATGCGTCGCCTGGCGAGCCAAGAACACCACTAGGTAGTTTTCCAACATGGTTTTCCAACACAAAATGAAAGAAAACATGCATCCATGCTTCAACATATCACAAAACTCATAATTCATGAAATAACATGTAAGTATAGCTCCCCTTACTTGGATTTCCCGCTCCAAAAACATTACTAGAATCCTTCTTGATTCGAAATTGGTCCAACCGTTGCCTCTACCAAAAAGAACACTCACTAGCCCTCTTTGCTCTCCTTAGGTCACAAACTCAGTGCTCTCACAAGTCTCTCTCAGCTACCACACAAACCCCATTCAATTTCCACTAACCTCTTCCTCTAAATGTTCATTTTCAGCCCTTAAAATAATTTATTAAGATTAAAATACGAAAATTGAAAGTTAATTGCCTTCAATAAGCATTAACCTAAAGCTTTTTTGTCCGTCCAAATCCTGTAAATGCTACTCCTCTACCCTCTAGAGACAGTTAGGATTTTTGTTCATCTACCAATGTAGAAAAAAATAATTCACACGAAAAATGGACTATTTAACAATAGCCAAGGTTCGACTTCTCTTCCACCCAATTACCAATCATATGTACAACCATCAAACCATCACATGTTTCATGACATTTCATACACATAATTAATTATATTATCACACCACACAACCATGCCTACATGCAAAATAAAATAAATAATTAAACATTACACTATTGACATACACAAGATTCAAACACAAGCCCTCTCAACACCACCAAACACACTCAACCACTTGAGAATTCATTGCCCTTATCCTAACTTAACAAACCAATTCTTTTATATATACTTCGAATCCACAATTATGGTTAATTAAATATTTATTCTTTATTCAATTTTTCTGGGTCTTACAAAGCACATATCAAAATCCCAAAAACAAATGCATAAGGGTTATGTTCCAATGTTTCCATTCTAAGTCATTATTTGGACATTCCATGAATGATAATTGGAATTATCATGTTTTTATTTTATTTATTTTTATATTTTATTGTTATTACAATTTTGGATTTTATTTGATATTTTAGGTTTTATTCAATTTTGGGAAGATTATTAATAGAATGAGTGAAATATGGAATAGTAAAAAATTATCAACAATATTAGATATCCACAAAGTTGGTTACTCAAATAATAAATTAGAATAACTAAAGAATAATTCAAAGATATGGAATCTTGAAAGATTAATATATATATATATATATATATATATATGATTATCTCTTACAATTTATTCAAGTACAAAATCAAGTCCAAAATCAATTTTCATCATACTTGATTAGGGATGTCAACGGGGCGGGTAGGGTACGGGTAGTAGCTCCCCCGTACCCTACCCGCTGGATAAATATTTGCCCCGTACCCGTACCCATATCCGTCGGGTATCCGTTATGCGGGTACCCATCTATTTTTTTCATATCCGCGGGTATCCACGGGTATCCGCGGGTATTTTAAAAAATAAATATTTAACCATAATTAGTGCTTAGATCAACAAGTCTCCTTTATCCGATTGATTCTTGAAAAACAAACAAATAAAAAATCACTACCAATTTATATTGTAGTTTATTTTTGAATAAAATATTAAAGAAATTACTAACTTCATCAATGTCCACCTCTTGCAACATTGTATAAAGTTTCATGTTGTCCAATTTTAATCTAGAAGAGCCTTAAAACATAAGAAGTTCAGTAAAAATTTCTTACAATCACTTAATTAAAATATCTAAGTAAAAGTGTTAATTCTATTACCTTCCATGTTGGTCCATAACCGGTCTTAGAGACACATCAATACCTCCACAGTATATGGAAGTAATTTACTCATTTGTGGGGTAAGAATCTGACCACCATTATTGAATGAAGACTCATAATGTTGTTTACTCATATATATATATATATATATATATAAGGTAAAGTTTAGCGGGTACGGGTATCCACGGGTACGGATACTATGATATCCGTACCCGCCCCGTTAACATGCGGGTATCAAAAATACCCATACCCGCAGGTAGCGGGTATCCATTTTTAATATCCATTTCCTACCCGTTGCGGGTTTTATCCGCGGATACCTGCGGGTACAGATTTTTTTGACATCCCTATACTTGATATGGAGGAAGATATTGAAGTTCCTCTCATTCTTGGAAGATCATTCATGAAAACCGCCAAAGTTATCATAGATGTTGATGGCGACAAGCTCAAAATCGGAGATCAAGAGGAAGAGGTAAACTTCAAAATGTTCGAAGGAATTTACCATCTGGAACCAAAGGATACTAATACTACAAAGGAAGTCTTGTTCGTGACGAGTAAGCTAGAATAGGTTTCCGGGCTACCAAAAAATTATTCTAGTTGCTTTTCTCCACAACAAATGAAGGAAGAAGAAAAGGGACCTCTAGAGAATAAGAAGAAGAAGGGTCAAGCTATTAGACGTGAAACTAGCGCTTACTAGGAAGCAACCCAACATTTTAAATTTTGCATTTAATTTTTAGTCCATAAAGAAAACCAAAAGTCTTATTCGTTAAGCGAATACATTCGCTTAGTGAACATTTAGCCTCTGTTTTATCATTCATCCAGCGAAGGAGCTCGCCCAATGAACATTTGCACTCTATATTTTTGCTTGTGCAACGAAGTCGCTTGTCCAGCGATTAGAATAGATTCGCCCAACGAGGGAGACATGGCAAATATTTTTAGAATTTGAAAGATTTGAGGTAGTTCGCACAAGGAGTCATCTATACTCGCCCAACGAAGAATAAGGAGTTTTCCTGATTTGTATTGTTGCTTTGAGTCATTTTAATTATTGTCTTTAGTTTATGCAATGTATTTATGTTTACATGTATGTGCCATTATCTTAAGCTTTATCTTAAGTTAACCATGTTCTCAATGTGCATTGTCAACTAATGTAATGATCAGTTAAAATGAAACACACATAAAGCATTGATTGTTTTACATCTTGATTGTGCATACTAATTAAAATATTTTGTGATATGTTTTGAGTGAAAGATAGTTTAGTATGATGATATGATAGTTAGTCCTTTGTCAAACATGAGAGTAAAACTAGACTTTTGAAACTTTTTTTAGTATTATGTGCTTATGTGTAGAGAGCTGTAAGGGGAGCAGTTATTGCTATGAAATTGATTTTTTCCTTATTCTTGTTAATGAAATCACATAATTGGTTAGAAAGAATAAAGGCATTGTTTGGTATGTTAAGCCATTAAGCCAAATAGTTAATCTGAAAACTAATTATCTGATGTTACCCTCTTTGAGCCTAATTGTTTCATTTTTTACCCCTTGCTTTTAAATAAAATATATCGTGTCCCACACCTTAGCATAGAGAACAGGTACATGTTGAATGAATTAAAGGTATGAGAGGAGATCAGTTTGGGGTAGGGCATAAACACCCTACCATCTATTACCACCGATTAGGGTATGAGATTGAATAAGTTTGGGGTAGACTTTGTAAACAAACCCTACCCTAAGAAAATGAATAAGTTTGGAGTAGGCTTTTGTAAAAACCCTACCCTAGAAAAAAGAAAAAGAGGAAAGATAATAGTTTTATGTGATGAAAAGGGTTGTAGAAAATGCATGAAAAAAAAGTGGACCATATTTATAAAAACATTCACATGTAATTATTCTCTTAGACTTAATAGTGATTGCTAAAATAGATATGTCTAATATAACCCAACCCAGAGGGGGGTGAATTGGTTATTTTGGTTTTTCATTGTTTTTGAAAGAATTTTGAATACTATCTTTAATCTGTAAAGCCCCAATCACTAGTTTTCCAAATATGTAGTTAATGGACTGATTTAATCAATTAGGAAGTCATAGCAAATGAAAGAAACAAAAGAACACAACAATTCTTATACTGGTTCGATTCAAGATGAATCTATGTCTAGTCTTCTCCTCAACAACCCGAGCTTAGGAGGATCCCACTAAATCAATAGAGTTACAAGAATTATAAGAGCATATATATAATTCAAGAACTCCCCCTAGATGCAATGCCTCCACACAATTGCACCTAGAACTTCGCTCACATAGCAAATCAACAATAAATAGAAATACAATTCAAAATAGAGCAAGGAACGAATACACATAATGAATGTGCATATGTGACACTTAATCTTAAAGCCAAGCTTGAACTTCCAAGATTGAATCCACCATCAATCTTCTTGAATGTCCAATTGAATGATCTCCCAAGAAAGCGCAAGAACTCTACAAATATCAATCTTAGAAAAATCTCTCAGAAAAATCTATTCCTGATTCAATGATGTGTAACTTTCAAACTGATTTCAAATCTGTTTTAAATCAGAGTTATGCTATTGAGATTATTGGATTAGGGAATTTACCTAATCGATTATCATGGGTGAATTTCCACTACATAAGTGTAGTGCCTTATGATAATCTATTAGTTAAATATCTAATCCATTAACGAGTTATGCATTTGACATATTCAAGAGTTTGACAACTAATCTATTTTAGTTCACGCTTGGCTTACATGTAATCCTAGATATACAACACCTATACAAATGATAAGTTCAGGACTTAGTCTAAAATAGTGATACAAGGTGTTTGTGTGACTTTGGACATCATCAAAATCATCTTTATTGGATTGAACAGGTTCCCCCTCTAAAAAATCTTCGTCTTTTTGATGATGGCCAATTTGATCCTGCAATAGAGAAACAAGACATAAACCTTTCTCCCCCTTTGGACATTAGCAAAAAGAGCTTAAGGGTGTGACATAACCAAATATGCATAGGCATGGAACATCACAAAATAACAGCATAGATTATGACATTATTAAAAGCGCAACAAGTGTAATCAGAAACATAATATGAAACCAGGTTAAGATCAGAGTGCATACAGTCAGTTAAGGATTGCAGTACTAGCAGATGACTAATCTAATGGATTATGTAGTGTTCAAAAGTAAATGAGCCATAACAGGAAAACGATAATCAATTAGAGAGTTACCTAATGGATTAACAAGCAAGTAAAACACATAATACAAATCAACAGAAGGTGGTTTAATAACAATCAAAGTATGCAATTTCAATCACATTATCAAAACATAGTATAACAGCAACAGAAGGTGATTTAGTAGCAATCAAGGCACACAATTTTAATTAAGCCCTCAAAACATATAATCACAACAACAATCCATTTTAATCAATTTGAAGCTATTCTAATGGATTAATTTATGCAGAAATATGAATAATGTATATTTTACTTCCTTTTTAGTGAACAAACATGCAATAAATTCAAAATATGGGAGTACTTCAACCAACAATTATTCTTGATCACAATAGAAGAGGAAATTTTCACCTTGGCAATGCCTAAAATTTGACCTTTGTTATTATCACCTCTTGTAACATTACCATTAATTGGCTTTGTAAGATATCCTGCAGAAGTTCTTCACATCTCCTTTCATGTGTCTTAAGCATCCATTATATAGAAGCTACATTGTTTTCCTTGCATCAAGACATAATTGAAACATAGATTAAAGAGAAGATGCAGGTACCCAATTGAACTTGGGTCCTTTCATGTTAGTGATTTGAGGTGTTCCTTTAGGTACCACTTTGTACTATCCTTTAGGAACCCAATAATTTTTAAAATAGTAGGAATTTGATGCATAACGAAGTTGAGAACAGTATGTGAAAATGATAGATGATGGTTTGCTCACATTGAGAAAATTTCTAGAGCCTAATCTATTAGATTTGCCAATATAGCTTATTCATTCTCTGTTAAGAACACTTCTTTGAGATCATAGCACTGCATCAAGATTTAATCTAACTAAGGTGAATTTTGAAAGAGTTTTCATTAGATAATCTATCATTTTTAATTGTCTTGGGAGATTTTCACATTTGAGATAGCTTGTGCCATATTTTGACCTAGAATCTTTCTTAGGTTTTTCTAATTTTTCAAGACTTACTGTCATATTTTCATTCTCCTCTTCTAGTTGCTTTACTTTGCCCTCTAGCCATTTAATTTCTCCTTTATGCCTATTATTTGACTGTTGCATATTTGTGGCTTCCTCAAGCAGTCCAATAAATGCATCAAGTAATTCACAATAGCTATTTTCATCATCATTGAATTTGAAACTACTCACACTACTTTTTGGAGGATCCCGTTCCAACCATCAGACATAGATTGGTTTCTTCCTCAGTGCTCTCATCAGATTCACTGGATGTGTTGGAGTCATTGTCTTCCCAGGCAATGTAAGCTTTCTTTTTCTTCATGTGCTTATCTGCCTCATTTTTCTTTGTAATTTCTGCTTCAACTTGAGGACATGGCATTCAGGTTTGGTGTGTGTGTCCCATTTTGCCAACTCATAGCAGGTTGGAACACCATGTTTCTCTTGCTTCTTGGAGGATCTTTTAATTCCTACAAAATTATTGTCAGGTTTGTTCTTGTATTTCAAAAATTTTGAGAACCTCTAGTCTCAATGCTTCACTATCTGAATTATAATCATTTGAGTCATTTGCAGATTTTGTCTTCTTGGGTTTTGCTGCAATTTTCACAACACTCTTCAAAGAGATGTTGTGCCTCTTTTCTCCATCCTCTTCTTCCTTGAGTCTCCCAAGTTGTAGTTCATGTTCCCTCAATTTTCCAAAGAGAGTGGTTATGTTCATGCTAGTGAGATCTCTAGATTCAGATATTGTTGTTACTTTGGTTTGCCATGTTCTATTTAAACTCTTCAATATTTTAATGTTGAGTTCTTCCTTGTCAAAGGTTTTGCCAAGAGCTAGAAGGTGATTTACTATACGTGTAAATCTTTTTTAAACATCACATATGTCTTCTCCAGCCTTCATTCTGAACATTTCATATTCTTGAATGAGAGTGTTCTTCCTTGATATGTTGACTTCATCCGAGCCCTCATGAGTTACTTCCAAGACATCCCACATTTCCTTAGTCAATTCATGTTAGGTTTATAGAGGGGGTTTCACTAGGGAGAACAAACAATAAGGAGACCTGAGCCTAACCACATAAGGCATTGACACCACTCTCAACCCAAAACCTTAAGGCAATGGGTTTATGGGTTTTTATCCTTATATAGTGCTCTACTTTCTCATTTCTAGCCAATGTGGGACTTAGACTCACACTTGGATTCCTAACAATTCACACACAGATACCCTGTAAAATTCATCCAAAGTTAGTGTAGAAGATATAATGTTTTTGGCACTAACATCATAGTATGCTCTCTTATTTTCATCAAGAGTCCACTATAAGAACTCTTTGGGGATAATTTTGTCTTCCATAGTTTTAACTGGTTAAAGGTTCATTTACCACAGCATCCCATACCCCTTTATCCACTGATTGAAGAAAGATTCTCATTCTAATTTTCCAAAAAGGATAGTTTTCACCAGCAAACAAAGGTGGTCTATTGATGGATTCCCCTTCAGCAAATGTTTGAGATGTATTCGACATATTTAGGATCTTTCTAATCGATCAGCAAATGTTTGATACCAATTGTTAAAACATATTTGTCTTATATAACCAAACCAAGAGGGGGTGAATTGGTTGTTTTGGTTTTTCACTATTTTTGAAAGAATCTTGAATATTATCTTAATCTTTAAAGCCCTAATCACCAGTTTTCCTAATCTGTAGTAAATGGAATGATTTAATCAATTAGGAAGGCATAGAAGATGAAAGAAACAAAAGAACACAACAACTTTTATACTGGTTTGATTTGAGAGAATCTACGTCCAGTCTTCTCCTAAGTAACTCGAGCTTAGGAGGATTCCACTAAATCAATAGAGATACAAGAATTATAAGAGCATCTATAAAATTCAAGACCCTAAAGACTAATGAGCTTGATCTACAAATCAAGAACTCCCCCAATATGAAATGCCTCCACACAATTGCACCTAGACCTTCGCTCACACAATGAATCAACAGTAAATAGAAATACAATTCAAAAGAGAGCAAGGAACAAATACACCTAATGGATGTGCAGATGTGACACTCAATCCTAAAGCCAAGCTTGACCCTCCAAGATTGAATCTACCATCAATCTTCTTGAATGTCCAATTGAATGATCTCCCAAAAAAGCGCAAGAACTCTGCAAATCTCAATCTTAGAAAAACCTCTCAAAAAAATCTCTTCTTGATTCAAAGATGCGTAACTTTCAAACTGGTTATAAATCTGTTTTTAAATCAGAGTTTTGTTATGGAGATTAGTGGATTAGGGAATTTACCTAATCAAGTATCGTGGGTGAATTTTCACTACATCAGTGCAGTGCCTTCTGATAATCTATTAGTTAATTATCTTATCCATTAATGAGTTCTGCATTTGACATATGCAAGAGTTTGACAACTGATCTATTTCAATTCAAGCTTGGCTTACATGTAATCCTAGATATACAACACTTATACAAATGATAAGTTCGGGACTAAGCCTAAAATAATGATACAAGGTGTTTGTATGACTTTGGACATCATCAAAATCATCTTCATTGGATTGAGCAGGCTCCCCCTCTCAATTGTGATTTTGAATTCTTGGAAAAACCAATATTTTTTTTCTAACCAAGCCTATTACAAGCCTATGAAAGATCTTTTGATCTCACCAATTATGTGCATTTTGTAACTTAGATGATAGGCAAAAGTTGATGAAGTGGTCTTATAACACGTTGAGTGTGAGTGATCATTATTAATACTATACACATGTGTGTTAAGTGAAACACTAAATTGGTGTGAGTATTCAATAGTCTAGTTATTACTTCTTATTATGATTGGGGAGTGTATGCATGAAAATTCATACTATTTTGTCTCAAACTCCTAACTACAATGAAAATTCTTTAATGTGGCACAATTAGGATTAAAAAGTCAATTACTTTTCAAATATTTTGATCAGTTTATAAGAGTTTTCAAATTCCAAAAATTTTAAGTTTTCATGAGGACATGAAAATTTTTAAGTTTGAGGTATTTTCATAATTAACATTATCATGTTTTTATTTTATTTATTTTTATATCTTATTGTTATTTTATTTTTGGATTTTATTTGATATTTTAGGTTTCATTCAATAAAAGTGGAAAAGATAAATGTGGGGATTATATTTTGCAAATAAATGGAAATCTCAAAAATTTGGAAAGATTATCAATATAATGAGTGGAATATTGAATAGTCAAAGATTATCAACAACATCATATATCCACAAAGTTGATTACTCTAATTATAAATCAGAATAATTGAAGAATAATTCAAATATATGGAATCTCCAAACATTAAAAGTTATATATCAAGGATTATCTCTTAGAATTTAATCAAGTCCAAATCTTAGGCCTAGTCCAATTATGAAAATCTATAAATTGAGGGTCTGGCACAGGCAGAAGTGCATTCTGAAGGATGGAGGCATTCAATTTCAACATTAGTCAAGTATTCACTATGTGTAACAGTAGCCAACTCCCTTATTCATGTGGGTTGGGTGTAATGTATTCTTAATTCTCTGTAAATTCCATTATCAATATAATTCTTTTTCATCACTTTTATGTTCTATTCTTGCTTTAAATTCATGATAATTATTGATTGCATATTTGTGGGTATCTAATTGGACATGATATTAGAACCTAGAATACAATGGACAACTAATTGATTGTGCATCTAGTCATAGAGTACATCATTGGTCATTCATAACATCAGAATTTTGATCATTAATGTGAACTCTTAATAAGGAAAGGTCTAAGACATTAGGGTCCTTATTAAAGTTTAGACTTGTCACTAAGACATTAGGGTTTGTTATATAAGGTGTGAATGCGAGAGTTGGAATTAGAAGAATATTGTTTGGTGTTTTTGCTTTGAATTGGATCATGAAACCCAATCTTAGTAAAGCTTTTATCTGATATTTTTCTCAATCACGTTCTTTGTTTCCATTGTGTCAATTCCTTTTAGTTTTTATAATTTAATTCTGAAATTATTTTATTTTATCTCAACCCAAAATGCTTTTTTATTCTCTCCATTTTACCATTCACTAACTAATTAATCTAAACTACATTAATCCCTATGAGATACTATATCTAGACTTGTCCACTTTATTACTTGTGTGATTTGGTACGCTTGCCAACATGTAACAATAAGACTAAACTTGTCTCCTTTCTGTATTGGAATAGGAGATGCTGAATATTTATCCAGTCTGAATCTCTTCTAAACTTTTTTAATATATGCTTTTTGAGACAAACCTATCCATCTTTGTGATCTATCACAGAATATTTCTATGTATATCACATATTATGCCTCACCTATATCTTTCGTTTTAACGTTATTAGAGAGAAACATGTTAGCCTCACTTAATAGACCAAGACATTAGTCGCAAGAAAGATATCATCAACACACAAAATCAAGAATATAAATTTGTTCCCACTGACCTTCAAATATATACACCGATCAAGAGTGTTTTCCTTAAATCCAAAGGACAGTACAATATCATTGAACTTAAGATATAATTATCGAAAAGCTTGCTTTGGTCCATATATTGATTTCTTAAGTTTATGCACCATGTGCTCCTTTCTTTCTTTAGTGAACCCTGCTGATTGGTCCATATAAACATTCTCTTATAAATCCTCATCAAGAAAGACAATTTTAACATTCATTGATGTAACTCAAGATCATAATGAGCTACTAATGCCATGATAATTCTAAGAGAATCTTTCTCAAAAATAGGCGAAAATATTTCTTTATAGTCAGTGTCATCTTTTTGAGTAAAACCTTTAGCAACAAGTAGGGCCTTGTAACATTTGATACTGCTATGAGAGTCACACTTAGTCTTAAAGACCCATTAACCCCAACTCTCTTGCATCCTTTTGGCAATTCCACAACATCTCATACATCATTATGTGTCATTGATTTAAGCTCATCATTCATAGCAACTAACCATTTAGCAGAATTATCACCATTAATGGCTTCTGAATGTGAAAATACGTCATTATCAATATTTAAGTTATTTTCTTACTCTTGTAGATAAACCACATAGTCATTCGTAATAACAAACTTTATTTCTCTATGATATCTTCTTAATAATATTTCTTATGGTTGTTCTGTTACTGGCTCATTGTTAACCTCATGATCATTAATTTGTTGTTCTTCTTGATTGTTGTACGGTTCTACAACATAAGGAATAATAACTCTTAAAGAAAAGGTACTAGCAATAGGAACTTGAACTTGAACTTCCTTAATTTTCACATTTCATGAATCTTCACTCCCATTGGTTTCACCATTCTCAATGAACTGAGCATTTCCAGTTTCAACAATTTTTGTACTATGTGTAGAAAAGTAAAACATATACCTTTTTTTTTTATTTTTTATGGACAACCAATGAAATATCCACTAATTGTTCTTTCATCCTATTTATTTTCTCACGGATTGTAAATTCTTACTTTTGCATGACAACCCTAAACATGTAGGTATCTCAAACCAGGTTTCCTATATGTTCATAACTCAAAAGGAGTCTTTTGAACAACTTTATTAGGAATCGTGTTCAACAAATACGTGGCAGCCTTTGAAGCATACATCCACAATGATATAAGTAAACATGAATTACTTAACATACTCCTAACCATATTCATTAAGGTCCAATTACACCTCTTTGATACAATATTTGGTTGTGGTGCACCTGACATTATATATTGAGCATAAATACCACGTTTCTTAAGGAACTTAGTAAACAGACAAGGGTGTTGTCCACTTTCATCATATCTTCCATAATAATCAACACCTATATCTGACTTTATGATTTTCACCTTTCCGTCTAGCTACATTTCCACTTCATTTATATAAACTTCCAAGGCATTCATTGATTGTGATTTCTCATGCAGTAGATAGACGTCCATAATGCGAAAAATCATCAATAAAGGTGATGAAGTACTTCTCTTTATTAAAATATTTTACATCAAACGGATGACATATACCAGTGTTTATAATTTCAAAAAGTTGAGTTTGTAATATTCCGGTCGAATATTATGAATTTTATTAAAATAAAATTGAAATAATAAATAATCCTTATTTATTATACTGTCCTTTCCCAAAACACAGGAAAATCAAAACATTTATTACATCGGAAAGGATCTAAAATTCATAATGTATAAAACTCAAATAAAATATTAAAGTCTATAACATAAGTGTTTACAAAATTATTCAAAAGCATAAAAGACAATATTAATAAAAATCCTGAAATCTTTTGCGCATGTTATCCCCGCTCCAGCTCTATGCCTCACCAGATCCACTTGCAATATCATCTGCTCTCGTGTACCGCATACACGATCATCGCCAAACACAAGTAGATAGAGTGAGCTAACATGTTATATATATATATATATATATATATATATATATATATAGGCTTACATATACATTTGGTCCCTATTTTCGTTGGTTTTATTCAATTTGGTCCTGATTTTTATTTTGTGTTCAATTGGGTCCTCATTTTCGTCAAATTTTGGTAAAGTTTAGTCCTTTTCACTAACAGTGTTTAAATAGTTAACGTTTTTGAATAGTACATGCCACGTGTCTGCTCTTGGTTTTTTTATTTATTTTAAATTTGTTTTGATTTTTTTTAATTTTTTTTAATTTTAAATTTTTTTAATTTCAAAAATATTACCCACGTGTCAATGCTAGTGTCATGTGTCAGTTTGTGGTTGTGTTTTTTGTTTTTGTTCAATTTAGTTCTTATATTCGTTATCTTTGTTCAATTTAGTCCAATTTTTTGTTAAAATAAATCAATTTTGTCCTTTTCAAATTGACATCAAAATTTAAATATTTTATAGAAATTATATTAATATTTTTTCTATAATTAACATTTTTATAAATTATTTTTTAAATTTAATTATAAATTCAATAAAAATCTTATATTTAATTGCTAAATAAAATATAATTATTTATAATATTATAAGAATATAATTATGAAATGTTTTTTCTAATATTTATATTCTAAAATAATTTTAAAATTGATATTTAAAAATATTTTAATTATTCAAAATATATTAGAAAAGTAAACTAATATTTGTAAAATTACCATTTAAATATAAAATGTTTTAGATTTTAATATCTAAAATACAATAAAAATATTAAATATTTTAGATTTAAATGTTAATTTTACAAATGTTAATATGTATTTTTAAAATTTTAATAATTATATTTTAATAATATTTTAATAATTATATTTTATTTAACAATTGAATATAATAATTATATTCAATTTATAATTAAATATAATAATTTATAATTTAATTTAAAAAATAATTAATAATAATTTCAATTTTAAAAATTAAATTGTTACATTTTAACAAAAATTTGGATAAAATTAAACAACAATAACGAATATAGGAAGTGAATTAAACAAAAATATCAAATATCAGAACTAAATTGAATAAAAAGAAATAATACAACCACAAACTGACACGTGACACTAGCATTCACACGTGGCACAATTGTGGTTTGACACGTGAAATTTTTTTTTGAAATTAAAAAAATCAAAAAAATCAAGAGCTGACACATGACATGTACTGTTCAAAAATGTTAACTATTTAAACATCATTAGTGAAAATGCCTAAATTGACAAAAATTTGAATAAAAACAACAAAAATAGGGACCAAATGTATATGCATAAAGTTCAAATATATGCACACATACACACACACACATCAAAGGAACTCTTATCCTTTGATTTCATACCATACGGCCACCACCATGTTATCCATCTTCTACGTCTTTAGATGAATTCCTCAAGATGCACTTGCTGCCAGACCTACAAGCCACAACTTGTAGAACACACGTGGGAAACCTGCAACGGACCACACATGTCATTCCGAGCCACAACTCAAGGAATGCCACATGTTTAACCCCTATCCTGAGCCACAACTCAAGGGATACGTTCCAAGCCACAACTCAAGGAACACTCCAGCAAGTCGATCTTTAAGGTATCACCAAAGCATTGTAGACCATGCACATCTAAAGCAAACAACCATTCTGCTATTGCATTATCGCTTGGCACTACTCCTAAGCCGCCAGGCGAAATCACGTTCCAAATTGCCTGGCGAAACCTTTCTGCCACCAAGCGCCAAGTGTCTTTTAACACACTACCTCTACGGTATCGCCTAACGGGACAACCCTTACCACCAGGCGTCACACGTCACATCAGCCCCTAGAATTATAGCTATAGCCTTACGGGTCAAACCTCACCGCCAAGCGCTACACCAGTACTCATGCAGTATTGGTTTTTGTTCTGGTCCAGTCACATTTGCTCACACACCAACCCATCTTTGTCACTCATCCAACGTCCCTCAATTCTAATTCCTTTCTATCAACACCACATGCAATTATAATAATTCATCTTATGTACATTCATTCCCTAAATGTTTTCCCGTGTGTAATCTCAAGTATTCACACTTATCCTTTCATTATTAATTGATACAAGTTGCCCTCTTCCTTCCAACAAAAATCACAACACTTATTTAACCTTACTAATCTCTCTATTAGTCCTTTGCCACATTATACCACATTCTAACACTTGAAATAAACCATGCCTAACTTATCCACCCAAATTTCCTAAGACTTATGGTCCAGCCACTCCATTTCTAATGTTGGTTTAATGACTATTTTGTCTCATTTATAATATCACAATTTTCCCATTTATTATTTGGAGCCCAAAGTTATTTCCTATTAACTTTCATATATTTCCTCATCAACACCAAGACACTCATGGTTTATTATTGCTCTAATTGATTCGTATTATTCTATTCAGGACGCATCATTGCTTTTCCCATGTGCCCCTCACGTCCAGAAGCAAAACAGTCACTCTAAAATGCAATGTCGCCTGGCAGTAGATTACATCCCTCCAGGCGGTACATCAGTTTCTAGGAAACCCATATTCTGTTGCACCCCTACAAAACCCTAAAATCCCAAAACGCCTCTTTCTACCAAATTCCGCAATCTACTCATGTAATCATACATTCAGAGATTCTTGTTATCAAATCAATTATGAACATAACAATTCTTTCCGAAATTCATACATTAATTATCCTAGGAACATAAAACCCCTAAATTTCCAAACCTTAAAGGTCGTTCTTACAATTTTCTCAACCAATCTTTATTAATAGTCTAATTCAATAATTCATAGTGTCCATCAATCAACCCATGAATAATACTCCATTCTTTCCCATCTAGAATCCACCCAAAAAGCTCAAAAACTTATAATCGAGTCAATTTGACTTGCATTGCCTGGCGGGTGTTCATCATCATCACCGCCAAGCCGTTCATGCAAAAACCTAGAAAACTGGGTAAGAAGAGATGTGTCGCTTGGCGGACCATTCATATCGCCAGGTGGTTCCTCACAGGAACACAAAAACCACACAAAAATTCAATGTGTCGCCTAGCGGCTTTAACAGCCCACTAGGCAGTTTTTGGAAAAATTGCCCGAAACCGAGAAATTTAACGTTGGCAGAGAATAATCATGCATTAAAAGGCTATACATCATGCAATTAAATCCACAACATAAAATCAACGATTTTCAGCTCCCCTAACCTGGTTTCCTTGCTTAAAATTTATAGTTCTTGGCTTCTTCCTTAATCCACAATGGCCTCCTAGTGTTTCCTCAATTCACCTCTCAACCTTCCTCTATTTTACAGTTCCAATGCCCTCCAAATTTTCTAGTTGATTTCTCTGGTTTCCTTAGTCTTTTCCCTTTAAGTTCTCCTCTCTCTCTTTCTCTCTCTCCCTAAATTCAATTAATTAGACCTAATTACTACCAAAACGAAAATGGCATTAAGAGTGACATTAGTGGCCATCAAATGCCATAAACAACTGACTCATTCAACCCTTCCAATTACCCTCTGCGGCTAGGGTTTCTAATCCCTCATTCATGCCAAAAGTAATTTAAGCAAAAATAAAGCTCAATTCGTGTCTACGCAGGTTCGAACACACAACCATCTAATATCAAATCAATGCACAACCATTCAACCAATTCATGTTTCTTGATAATTCTTATAAATCTAGGATTTTATTATCACTCATCATGATGAAGCATATTATTAAAATAATAATCAATTAAATAACACACATAACTCAAACCTAAGTCCTTTCAACACAATCAAGTATTCTCAACCATTTAAGCTAGTAATTTTCCACATCATACAAGCTAACATAAATTGCTATAAAGTCTCCTACTACCCGCATTTATTAATTAATTAATTATTTATTTAATTAAATTTCTCGGGTTTTACAAAGTGTTTCTTATGGCTCTTTTCTTTGTGTGTTTTTTCTGTTTGCCTTTAATATAATCAACACACAATTTCGTATCAGTAAAATCTAAATCCGGAAGGATTTCACTCTTCACTAATCTTTGCATCCTTTCGTATCAGTCAACATTGTGATGCAAAGTCATAAGACATATAAATAATCCAAATTCAATTTATATAAACCATTATAAACTGTATCAAATTCAATAAACAAGTACGCTTAAACAAATTGAAACAACCATTCTCAATCTTAAAAGAATATCCAATAACATCAAGCTTAGATAAAGAAATTAAATTTCTAGTGATACTAGGTACATAAAAAGTATCCATCATATCTAAGTGATATCCAATGTCGAGGATTAAATTGTCGACAAAAAGAAGAAGATGGACATCTTGCTTCAATAAGGAGTTTTAATGATGATGATGACTTATGAAGAAGTATGGAAGACTTAATGATGATTCATGTAAAAATGTTGAAGACTTAAAGAATGTTTGGATTTAAGAGATACATTGAAGACTTAAGAGTTTAGTTGTTAAAGTATTGTAATTTGTGTATCTTATTTAAAGTAGTTAAATTAGTAGGTCAAGAGTCAAAAGGCAGAACCCAAGCAACACAACACTAAGAGAGTTTTAATTTTTGCAAAACTCATTAGAATAATCGACTATCTTCAACAATAATCAATTATCTAAAATAAAATGATTTTGAGAAAAGTTTTGGAATTATCGATTATCTTCAGTGATAATCAATTATCGTAGTAAAAATTGATTTTCAAGAAAAGCCTTTTGTGATAATCGATTATAATTCTAACAGTTGTGACTTGGTTTTTCATATTCTTAACCTAATTTCGAAAATGGCTTCTACAAATGAAAGTGAGAGTTCATTTTACAAGACACTGAAGTTAGAGATGTTTGAGTACTTGAAAACTCTTTGTCAAAGGCTTGGAAACCTAGTGTGGGTAGGCAATAACTTTCATCAAGTGGGATCTTGAGTGATTGAGTGTTGCTATTGTTGCTAGGTGAAACTGTTCATCCTTTGTGTGATTCAAAGGAGGTGTTCATTCCTTGTGTGTGATTCAAGGAAGGTGTTTCTTCATCTCTCGTTTGATTTAAGAGAGATGTCTTCATCCTTTGTGTGATTTAAAGGAGGTGTTCATCCCTTGTGGATTTCAAGGGAGGTGTCTTCATATCTTGTGACTTCAAGAGAGGTGTTTTATAAACCCTTAACTTTCTTGAGTTCACCTTTGTTAGAGAGATTAACAACTAGACGTAGGATCTTTTCATCCGAACTAGTATAAATACCTTGTGTAATTTTCTTTTTCCTACTCTCTTTATTTTATTGTAGTTACTAAAATAAAGGAAAAAAATTTAATTGAACTTTGATATTAAAAGGGAAAATTTTAAAAGCACAATTTTTATTATGAATCCAATTCACCCTTCCTCTTGGTTTTTATACAAATGCAAACATTCCATTGCGCGATTCAAACATAAACGATAAGTCTCGATGGCTTCCACTAGAACTTTATTTTTATCCCATGAGGACAAACTTCTCATTTGGGTTTATGGTTCGGGTTGAAAGAAATCCATGCATCACATTAGAAACATGAGTTGTACACCCAGAATCAATCCACCAAGTATTATGGGGAACTTTAGTTAAGTTTGATTCAAAACATACGTAAGCATTATGCTCACTTTTATTTTCGAACCAAGCTTTAAGCTTTATGTAGTCCTTCTAGAAATTTCCAAACTTCCCACATAAATGACATTTGTCATTTTTCTTCTAGAGTTTGATTGAGGACTCATCAATTTTTAATGATATTTTACCCTTTCCATTTTCTTTACAACTTTTTTTCCGGCTCATGTAATGAACAATCTGGCTTCATAAATTCTTGAGTTTGGTTTCCTCTTAAGTCAATATATTGTGCAATTCATGCACGATCCACTTGTCTTTCATGGTGTTGTAGTTTATCTGAAACAAACCATACTCAAGTGGTAATGAGTGCAAAATGAATTGCATAAGAAAACTTTCATCCATTGCCATTCCTAAAGACTTGAGTTTTACTATGATGTTTGTCATCTCAATTACGTGCTTGTGCATAGTACACAAACCATCAAACTTCATGGTGGTCAAGGTACACATCAATGTTCAAACGAGGGACTTATCAATAGTTTGGGAGCACTCTTCCATAATTTTCATAAACTCTTTCCCATTTCCAGTTTTGGGAAGAACAAACATAATGTTGTTTGCTATGCTAATCCGCATAAACTCCAATCAGGGAAATTCAACCCATTAAAAACTGGAACACACATAGCGAGTGAATATAAAGATATTGAAACAAAGACTTCATCTACTAAATGTCTAACATTAATGCTTTGACTCACAAAAATAACATAAATACATAATCATACATAAATAATCATTCTATAAATAGTAATGTTCTCCTTAGGGAGATCCACTAATACAGAAACATAATGATGTCAATCATATTATAACATTAAAATATGCACCCATTGGAATCACTTACTACCTTTGGGTATATAAATAAAATTAGTGACTCATACAAAATCATTTACCATCATGCTCATTAATTATAAGAACAATTAATCAACTTTTGGACCATGCTGAAATGCCTTATAATAATGAATTTTAGTTAACTCATAAATTAATTATTTATAATTTAGCATCCATACTATGGGTAATTGAAATAAAAACATTAATAATTTTAAACCAAATAACTTTAAAATTTTAACCACTTTGGTGACTAAAAAAATTGATCATGCTTCACTTCAAATAAATAAATATCCTTAACTACTATAAATCATACATCCTACAATACATGCTTTAATAACATATGTAAATTAATTAGTAGTTTTTCTATGTTTCTAATTCATTCCAGAAAACTACTCTAGGATCTTAAGATATATGATTCTCCACATAAATCATAATAGAAAATACTAATATTATTCATGAGAGATCCAATGAGAATGTATTTTTCAATCTCTATTCTCCAACTCATTTTTTCAATCTATCTTTTTGTCTTTCTTTCTCCTCTCAGAGGTCCTTCTTGAGGACTTATTGTGAAATATGGTTAGATACAAAACTCTAATCTTTTTTATAAACCAACGTCTATCAAGTTGAACTTTATTTTATCTTTATTTTTTATAACTTTTCATAATAACCAAGGTCTTTATATCGTACTAAATCACATTTGGACCTATCATAATACGAGTCATATAATAAAATTAATTCGTCAATTAATTTTAACATTCTAAAGTAAAAAAAATAACTAAACAAATATAAAAAGTTTATTAACTCATTTTAACTTTACATTTTTTGTGTGATGATCAGCCAAGTACACTCTTCCTTTTCATTATTCAGTTGTTTTTAATTCTCCACACAAAGAAGATAATTAGCTCTCAACCAAAAGGCTCACAAGAACCCATCAAAGAACTTTAAAAACAGTCATATGTTTCCATTTTGATAGGAAAAACACAATACTGTCCGTAGAAAAATATCCTGTTACATACGGAATTTATTCAATATATATGGATTTTGTCCGTATTTAAAAAATTAATCTCTTTTTCATTGAATAGAAACTGCATAATGTAACATAAAAAATGTGGTTTAACAGTGAAAATGTGATGATGTGATGATGAAAGTGGAATGAGAAATAGAAAAGTGAAAACAGTTGGAAAAATTATGGCAGTGAGCGAGCAACAATAATTTGATCGACAATGGTGACAGTTTAGAATTTTGATGACATTGTTGTGAATTGATGCGTGTGTTTCGGTGTTAATGTGTCGTCCTATGATTCAATAGAAATAGGTGACGGCACCGTCACTTTGTTGTCATGAAGTCTAAGTGCTGCTTCCACAAAACTTTTGTTTTTAATTCCTTTCTTTATACCAAACTTATCATTAAGATTTAATTTTTCATTTAAAAACTTAGCATAATAAAATTATATTATTAATGGGAGCATCCATGTTTCATTTAAAATAAATAAATAAATAAATGTAATTTCGATTTCAGGAAAATGAAAAGTTAATTTGAAGCTCACATTTGAAAAGACACTCTTCGAAATCATTTACTTATATTATTAACTCTTATGGCATGATAGATTAGAATGAAAAAAAATGTGGTTTATGTGTAGAATCTAAAATAATTTAGATGACACCGAATTTTTTGGAATGTCAGAGTGATTTTTTTAGCTTAATTCATATATTGATTTGCTATAATTTAAAACATATCATCTATAGAAGTTGTAAAAAATATTTGTAAACTCTATGTAAGATTTCCTTAATGGTGTGTTTGGATGAGACAATTCAAGAGGGTGATTCATTTATTTAGAGAATTTGAAATTCTTTGTAATGAAATGCTTTGTTTGAATAGAGAAATTAAAAAACATTTAAAATACATGCATTTTTTTTTAAGTATTTCAATTAGTTAAATTAGAATAAATTCAAAAACCTTAAAAAAGGTGAAATTTGAAATTCTTTTCACTCAACCTCACACTTTGGACTCAATCTCAAACGGACTCAACAAACCCGACAACCATGATAGGTTGGGCTAGCCATACGATCTAGACAGATCAGACCGACCTGACGACACAAACGGGTCGAGCAAGCCCAAGAACCCAGGCGGGTGGGACAGGCTCGATGACCTAGACGGACTAGGTGACCTAATGACACATATGGGTCGAGCGGGCTTGACAACTCAGGCAGGTCGGTCAAGCCCGACAACCCACACCGTCCGGGCGGGCCCGACGACCAAGATGTATCGAGCTAGCCCAACAACCCAGACAGACTAGGCTGGCCCGACGACATAAACGGGTTGGCGGGCCCGATGACCCAAACAAGACTGACAACCTAGATGAGTCGGGTGGGCTCGAAGATAGAGACGGGTCAAACTGACCTGACAACCATCATCTTATAAGTCAGTTTTATGGGATTTAGATAGGTTTAAAGTCAAATTCAAACAAGGAAATTTAAGAACAAAGTATTGATTAAAAGTTACACCATAAAGTTTTTTACTAATAGTGTTTGGCCATGATCTCTAATAAGAATGCAATCATGAGTTTTCTTTGCTGATATATGTGAAACTGAATCAACTATAGCAATCTAACTCATTAGCAACCACATAGAGATTTCCATTCACATTTTCCATTATGGTGTGTTTGGACGAGGCAATGTAAAAGAGTAATTCATTTATTTGGAGAATTTAAATATCTTTTAACTAGAATGACTTGTTTAGATAAGGAAATTGAAATTGAGGAATTTTAAGAAGGTATTTTAAATCACTAAAATAGTAGAATTTGAAATTCACTCAAAAAGAAAGGAAATTGAAATTCCACAATTTGTGGAATGCCTCATTGTTCAAGATTAGAAGTGTCAATTTGGCCAAGATGAACCAAGTGACCTAGACAGGCTTAGCTGACGTGACGATCCAAACGGACCAGGAGGGCCCAATGACACCGAAGGGTTAGGCGGGCCGACGATCAAGACAAAGCAGGCAGGCCCGACTACAAAAATGAGCCTGACGACTCAAACATGTACGGTAGGCTCAATGACTCAGACAGATAGGTTGGGCCAAGCCACTGACCTTGACGAGCTATACCGGCCAAATGACTCAGACGAGTCGAGTAAGGTCGATGACCTAGACAAGCCCGACAACGTTGACAAGCTTGATTGGCCCGACGACTCAAGCGATCGAGAAAATTCAGGCGATCGAGAAATTTTTTTGGGTTTTTTAACCTTATGAGCTTCTTTAATATGGGACTCTTTTGTTTTGTTGGCTTTTTTGGCCTTAGCCCATGTGGGACAATGCCAAGCCTTATGAGCTGGGCCAAATTGAAAGTTCTATTGAAGTCATTATTCAGCAAAATTTGATAGAGTTCCACCGATTTGGACATGTCCAAAATTTGGCTAAATTTGGTCGAGTTGACCCTAGTCGAAATGTGGTTGAATTAGGCAAAGTGAACCCTGGCCGAATTCGGCCGAATCGACCTTGACCAAAATTTTCTCCAAATATAACCTAATCGACCTCAAGATAAATTTGGTTGAGATGACCCCATCTTAAATTCGTGCAAATTTGGTCGAGTTGACCTCGACCAAAATTGGGTTGAGTCAGCACATACCGAAATTTGACCGAATGTGACCAAGTTGGCTCTACCTCAATTTGGCCAAATTGGATCGAGTTTACACTGACCAAAATTTGGCTGAATTTAATCGAGTCGGTTCGATCGAAATTTGACTGAATTTAAATATTTTAAGTTGATAACTTATTTGTAAATTTAATTTCAAAATTTATATATTAAAATAAATATTATTAAAATGAAATTTTATCTCACAAGAGAAATCCAATTATTTTATCCAAACAAGAAACTGAGATGTAAGGTATTTTGAATTACTCTATCCAAACAAATTAATTAAAAAATGAAGAAAATTCAATTGTAAGAATTTCAAATACAATACATTTCAATTTCTTAGAATCATTGAAATGCTTTTGAAGGTTAGTTTCACTTATTCATCACTTTGTTAACGAATATTAAAGTGTTCAATTGAAACATATTTCCTAAGACCCGATTAATCCATAATAATATAAAATTCCTAAATAATTTTTACATTAAGAATTTTGATAATAATAAATATAACTAATCATTAAGATAAATATCTTTTATTATAATATCATGTTAAGTATATATTCTTAAATATATTTAGGTATTCATACTAATATCTTTTGATAAAATTAGTTTGTACCTACATTTAAGATAAAACATTTTATGCTTGAACAGTATCATATACTTAATGAAGCCAAAGTTGTAACTAATTTTATTTTTACTTATAAAATTAACTTTTAATAGTAATCACATTTTCTGATTTAATCATTCATTTAAAAATAACATCTAAAATATAATCTTCTACAATTAAACTAAACTGTATTTGAATAAATATTATGCCATACATGAAAAGAGTATACGAAATGATAAGAATGTTTATAATGCTACAATGATAAACATATATTATTTATATTGTGCTTTATTTTATTTTTTTATATCAATTACGTGAGTAAAATGATTCAGAAATGCACATCAAGATTCAAGGAAGGCAATATCCAAATTACTTAACAATATTAAGATGTTGAGTGTTCTACAATAGAGATATTTTTGAATAACTATAAATATAATATGAAAATGAATGCAAAGAATACATTCTAACACATATAATGCAGGAAAGGGATTTGGTATCGTTTATTTTGGACATTGCGCTTTGGTTATACAAACAAAACATAACTAGACAAAGTAAAAAAGGGTGAATTTTTGGCTTTGATTATGAATTGAAGCCTAAATTTCTATAGTCAAAAACCGAAGCCTGATCTTTTTTTTCATTATTTTGTGTCTTCTCTCCCATAATCCATTCATTGTTTTGTTCTTCCTATCCTCATCAACAATCTTTGTTCTCTCCATCATATTTTCACCTTCACACAAAAAAAAAAGGGCATGAGATCCATCATCTTCATCTCTGCATTGAAAACCCAGCTCACGTTACAAAACTTCCAATCCAATAAAAAATCTCAAGCTATAAAATTAGGGCAACCAAAAATCTCAATCTGCAAAAAGTAGGACAACCAGAAATCCCAATGAATGCCCACTTGGGTCACCTTCGCTATCGTGGAGTCTCAAGGAGAAACACAAACTCAATGAAAAACCCAAGAAAACAAATCAAATGGGAAAGAAAGAAAACTCACTCACTGTTCACTCGACGTTGAGTAATGACGATGACTCAGGTTCGATTGTGTGGAGGTGCTCAAGAATAAGAAGGGGGAAGGAAGGAGTGAGGAGTGGTGAAGGAGGGAGGAAAGCAACTTCTACAAGGTTGAAATGCTTGTCACGAGTGTAAAATTTCAGAAAAAAAAAATAGTCCTAAGTAGATGTTTAGACTTTGGTTATTCATAAAATCAAAGCTTAAACACGTTTAGGCTTCAGTTTTAAAAGTAACTGAAGGTTAATCCTTGGTCCAAAAATTAAATAAAAAAAATACTAGTGGCATTTTTTAAATTAAAGGGAACTTTTAGGCAACGATTCTCGAACAACCGTAGCTGAAATGTATATATGCTTCAGTTTTTTATTAGAACTAAAGCTTAAACATTCTCAATAATTTTAAAAATATCACCACGTTTTGATAGGTTTTGGTTTTATTTAAAATTGAGACATATTTGGCGATGTTAAATGAACTTTTTTACACTAGTGATAAGTGTATATTATCTATCTTTAGTCTTTGTATAGTTGGTGAGAGAAAGCTTGTAACACTCTTCATTATGTGAGATTATACCTTACAAGAAAGTATTCATTGTATATCCTTTCTACGAGAGTTATTCATTAGGTTCACTTTTATGATTGTTATTTGTAATTAAAAGCGGCAATAATACTTAAGTGTTCTTAACATCAAGGAAAAGTAAGATAGGATAGCAAAAAGTGATTTTGTGTACTCATTTTATAATAAGTATTTGATTAGTGAAACAATGTAAGAACTTTCTAAAATAGAAATTCATGTAGTTGAAGAGTGTATAATAAGTAATTTCATATGGTTGGTGCACTATGTGAGAATAATCTTTGGGATGAGTTTCAGATCAACTTTTAATAACTCTTATATGTCTCACATTTTGTAATGTGTCTTGAGTTAAATACATGTAAGACACATTTAAGGTTAATAGTGATTTATATCTTGAGAAACGTCTTGTGTCTTCATTGAAACATTTTATGTTTACTACATCTTGCTATTGTCTCAATTTTGCATCTCAAAAAGTCTTCCTCATTTAAAGGTGTGTGTCTTATGCTTCGAACATGTTTATTCTATGACTTAAGGAACATTGGTCTTGTCTTGACAAATGTAAGAAAGTCCTCATCCAAGCTTTATAACCAAACATCTTAGTTATATGTAACATCTAACAGTTGTTTTAAACAAATTATCAGACACACCAAACATGTCAGTTTATTTGTTACTGTCAAAATATGGCTGTTCTAGGCTTGACAATAAATTAAGACTTGCATCTTATCATAAAAAAGAGGTTTATGTCTTACCTTGTAATGTCTTTCAATATGTGAAGCTAGACCCATATAGAAAAACTTTCGTTATTCTTTCTGCCAGAGTTATTTTTTAAGTTCACATTTATTAATTTTTATTTACAATTATAAGTGACAACTATTAATACTTAGAGTTTTTCACATTTATTAATTTTTATTTACAATTATAAGTGACAACTATTAATACTTAGAGTTTTTAATCTCAACAAAAACTTAAGACACATTAAGAAACTTGGGTACTCATGATAACTATTTGTTATCGTGCTTTGTTTGAATTAAAAGGTGAGTGGAAAAAGAAAGCAAGGTGGGAAAAGATGGTAAAAAGTGAGATTGTTTAAATTAAAGAAAAGAAAGAGAAGAGTAGAAAGTTTGTAGTAGATGTGATCGACATAATAAAATAATGTTTCTATATATTAATATATATTTATAAAATAATTAATGAAAATAATTTTTATAAATAATTTTGAAAATACAAATTAGAGTTAAAATAAAGTTTAAATTATAATAAAAAAGTATACAATTTAATGAATAAAAATATGTTTAAAATAATAATAATAATAACATATTAAAATAGAATTCTTTAAAATTGTTAAAATTTAAATTATATTTTTATTATTTCAATTCTTTTAATTTTAATTATTAATTTAAAAAGGTTAATTATAATCAAAATGTTAACCAATATGATCGATTATCATCTTACTCAGCCAACTAAATAGGTACTTTCTTTTCAAATGTTATATTATACTAGTTTCTTGACCTGTGCAACACACTGGATTATGTTTCACACTGGATTAAAAGTAGATATTAAATTTTAAATAATGATAATAAATATGATTGAAAATGAAAGACATTAACTTCATAATCATTCTTTTGTCCAATATGAAGGTTTAATTTTTGAACATTTGTGTGTACCTATTATGAACATCTACATACAACTGTATACTCAATTTTTGTGTGGAGAAGGTTATTATAATATGCACATGTAAAATATATACAGTTTTTTTACATTTGAAATGAGATTCAAAAAATAAAAGAATACTATAATTGATAAATAATCATAATAGTATAAAATTAATTTGTATACCTCTTATTAAAGATTTTATAATATTTCTTTGTAAATCGTATTTGTAGTTGTAGTGATTATATTTTTATCTTCATTCGAAATTGGCATTTTCAATCATTTTTTTTTTACTCTAGAAATTGTTACATATAGTTGTGCATGATTGAATACGAGATAAAGAAGATAAAGTCAAACTTTAGAGAGAGTTTGTCTTTGATTTTTGTTTATTGTCATTGCAAAGCATAAATATATAGGAAATTATCTCCTTTAAAACTTGAGAGAGATGTCGGAATCAGAACAATTAAGTTAATTTATGATATGAATATTATCAACAACAATTTTGCCTGCTATTACCCTAAGAGATAACATTCTTTCTCAAATTATTAACTTGCAATCTTGTACCATCACAAACACCATTTATTTGATTAATATTTCTTAAAATCATGATAGGAATACCAAAATTTAAATAATTTTTTTTTCTCGGTGATTTCGTTTTCTATCCTATCTACTCATTCTTTATTCATCTTTAAAATAAACAAACTTTTAAGAGTGTCCTGTATACTTTCTTTATAATTAATATTTCATTAGTGGCAATCCTTAAAAAAATTAAAGAGAAATTAAAAAATAATTTAAATATTTGTGGTGAACTATTATAAACTTTCCATATTATTTTCTTAGATGATCTAATATTCTAAAAAAAAAAATATTGTACTCTATAATAGTCTGTTTAAACCTTAAACTATGACACCTATCATATTAAATCATTGTCGAATCTTTTTTTTTCAACAAATACATTTTATTATAAGACATTATTTTTCACAATATACTTTATAGCATCTATACAATAAAATAATTATGTGATCAATATAGCGTTTAAACATGATTTAATATAGTTTAATGACATTCAGTCACTTCATGCACCTATTTTCATTAAAAAAAATATGTATCAAATAGTAATCAAATTTAGAGATAAATTAAATTTTTATTATTAAATTAGGGACTAATTTAAAACTTTAGAGACTATTACGTGATTAATATAACGTTTAAACATGATTTAATATAGTTGGATGAAATTTAGTTCACTTCCTGCAAACCATTTTGAAGTTTAGTTTAATTCTAAAAAAAATACATTTCTAATTTTATATATCCAATTTAGTTTCACTAACCCTATTTTTAATCTTAAATTGAAAGAAAAAATCAACAAAATCTAAATTTAATACAAAAATAATAATTCATTACAATATGATGAATTAAAATTAAAATTCTTACTAGTTGTACCCAGAATTTAATGTCCGATAAAACATTGAAAAGAATAGTTAAGAAAAAGAGCAGATGTAAGAGAAAAATAAATGTGTTAGGTTTTGGTCTGATGGTCAACGTTAAACGGCGGAACCGCCCAGGAATTCGGAGCCACAAGTTTTTGGCCACCTAGCGTCTACTCACCCACGTTTTTAAATATACATTATGATAACGTAAACTATTAACACCATTAACATCAAAAACAATAAATATAATATACAATTTTTTTTCTTTCATGGTTTTGCAATCAATAGTCATCAATAATTGTTCTTAAAAAATTTCAATTCTACTATCCCAATAGTACCATGTCATTTAACTATAGTATAAGTTTTTTGGGCAAATGAAGGATTTGTTATTTAAATGTGTGAGATGTTATTAAATTAGTTTTCGAATATGTAAACAATTGAAATAATTTTTTAATGTTATTGTTAATTTAAAATAATTGAAATAAGTTCAAAGTATTTAATAATAATAATAATAATAAATAATTACATGATTTTTCTTGTCACAATTAGATCAAACCTACTTAAATATAAAGGATTAGGTTATTATTCTTTAAATATAAAGTATTCGCCATTTTTTTTCTAGGAAACTAGTTATATTTTAAGAAATATTAAGATGTATTGTCGCACCAGATATACTTTATTTTTATGTGCATATTTTAATCGATAAAGACTTATTAAATATGTTATTTTTTGTTTTTAATATTATTAAGTCGCGATATCATATTTTCATAATTTTATTTCATATATTATTTTATTGATGCTTATTTAAATAGGGTTCAAACATCAGTTTCATGAGTGAATCATAATTCAAAACATGAGTGAATCTTAATATAAGTTTTGGAGGACACGTCCAAAACATGCAAAATGAAAAAAAAAAGTATTTAATTTAATTCAAAATTATTTAAAACTGGGTCACTTCAATGAGCCATGTGAATAGTACTGCTTACGAGTATTAAGATTCACTTTAATGAGGAGTTTCCTTAAACCTTAAAAAAATGTCACCTTAAACATCCAAATTCTCTTGAACTCGGAAAAAAAAAAGCCACGTTAAGCACCAATCTCTTCAAACTTTCAAATGCTTTCTACGAAACTCTCAAACTTCACTTTGCTTTTCTCAAACACCTTGCTTTCAACTTTAAAAAGTGTATTATTCTTACAACATATTTTAATAGTTTCTAACCACTCATTTTTCTTTTCTATTTTCATTCAAGATAAAAGAAAAGTATTTCTTTAATTATTACAATAAGAATGAGGATAATAATTTAGATTTTCTTGTTTATAGAGAGAAAAAAAACAATGAGAAAGAAACATACAAATGAATGTTAGGGAGGTGGTGGTGGTGCAGCAGAAGTGGGGTCAAGGTCGGTGGAGCGAAACCGAAAACAAAAAAGTTTATTGCCATTATTGTTTGGCTTTGTTTTTCTGTGTAAAATTGCACTAATCAAATGCTCCAACGTCACTCCATCACCTCAATATAAACCCCTTCTCCTCTCACACTAATCAAATCATACACAACCTTGTTTCTTGTTCTGTGAGCTTCTCTTTCAGGTTCTTGATCAGAGTGAAAAGGGTGGTTGAAGATCGCAATGGCTAAGCATGATGTTGAGGGTGGTTCCTTCTCTGCAAAGGACTACCATGACCCTCCTCCAGCACCCTTGATCGATGGTGAAGAACTCACACAGTGGTCCTTCTACAGGGCCTTGATTGCTGAGTTCATTGCCACACTCCTCTTCCTTTACATCACAGTCCTCACTGTCATTGGTTACAAGAGCCAGAGTGATGTCAAGGCTGGTGGTGATCTCTGTGGTGGGGTTGGCATTCTTGGCATTGCTTGGGCTTTCGGTGGCATGATCTTCATCCTTGTTTACTGCACTGCTGGAATCTCAGGTTTGCTTTCCTTCTCATCTTCTGCTTTCTCAGCACCCAAAGAGGAAAAGTTTCTATCTTTGAGCTCTAATTCTAGGTCTTAAACTGTGGTTTTTCTTGTTTAGTAATTCCCCTTCTAAAGCCTTCAAATTGGGATGTTGGTGTTTTGTGACTTAATATTCTGAATTTTGTGATGAGTGTAGGGGGTCACATAAACCCAGCAGTGACATTTGGACTGTTCTTGGCTCGGAAGGTGTCTCTGATAAGGGCTATAATGTACATGGTGGCTCAGTGTTTGGGGGCCATATGTGGAGTTGGGTTGGTGAAGGCCTTCCAAAAGGGTTACTACAACAGGTATGGTGGTGGGGCCAATGAGCTCAGTGAAGGCTACAGCACAGGTGTTGGATTGGGTGCTGAGATCATTGGAACCTTCGTTTTGGTCTACACTGTCTTCTCTGCTACAGACCCCAAGAGGAACGCTAGAGATTCTCATGTCCCGGTATGTGCTCAATTGTTGTTGAATTGTTATCCTCGTATATTGTTAATATACTCTGCTTTTCTTAACCAAGCATGTATGCTTAAAATTTGTATCAATAATAGTAGCAGTAGTTGTACAAAACTTACTTTTTAATAATATTTATAGGAAGATTTCCTTTTGATATTGGAATCTAAATCCTTTTTACTACTTTATGTGGAGGCTTCATTTACAATATACTATTCCACTTTTCTTGCTGGACCTTTCTCTCTTTCTACTACTCTGTTTTATTGTGTGCATATTTTCTGTGGGCAAAATTTCAAAGTAATTCTGTGGATGTGTTTGATTTTCATAGCCTTATCACACTAATCTTATCTGATTACGTTCTTCTTTTTAATAAAGTGGATTCTTTTGGAGTTTCATGCATGTTTTTTTCTTGGAAGCATAATGTATCTTTGTTAATGTGGACCTTCAAGGCCTAAAACTAAAGTATGCATATCAGTGTCATTCATGCTAAACGTCACTTTGCCAAAGCTGCCAAATCTAGTGAGACTCTCCATCCTCATTCCCATTTGTCATCGTCAGCTTCAGATATCTCCAAACACTTTTTCATATTCTCCAAATTAATAAAGCAAAGAAACCATGGTCCTCATATCAAATCCAATTATAACATTAGCCAAGCTTATCAGTAGTTTCATGCAATATCAGGAATCCTGAAGAAACTACAAACTTGACCACAGTTTTAAACCTTGATAAGTAATTGAACCACATAATAAGCTTCTTATTGTGCTTATGTTCTGTTTTTGAAGGTTCTGGCTCCACTGCCAATTGGTTTTGCTGTGTTCATGGTTCACTTGGCAACCATCCCTGTAACTGGCACCGGTATTAACCCTGCTAGAAGTTTTGGAGCTGCTGTCATATACAATAAAGAGAAGGCCTGGGATGACCATGTGAGTAACTAACTCTTTTCTTACATATTCAACAACATGCTTGTTTTGTACTATGATCAAATATTAAAATTTGTAACTTGTCATGTGAGGTAACAAAGGATAAAAAGTTGTCTGATATGTTGTTGTTGTTGATGATGTTTGTTCAGTGGATGTTTTGGGTTGGACCATTCATTGGAGCAGCCATTGCAGCCTTCTACCACCAATTCATCTTGAGAGCAGGTGCTGCTAAGGCTCTTGGATCATTCAGGAGCAACCCCACCATTTGAGTTATTACTCAATATCCTCTCATGGGTTCAAAAGGAACATAATTGGAAGCAAAATCAGTTAATATTGCAACAACGACATAGTAATAGGAAATGTCTGTCCTTTGACCCTATGTAGATCGAAGGTTCTTTTAAGACAAGGGATCCTTTGGTAAATAGTAAGCACCCTTAGTATTTCTAGAACTTTCACTAGTTGTTATGAATAAGTCATGTCAGAATGGAGTAGGTGAAATTGCATGATAACCCATGTTTTAAGGGAGAGGTTATGCTAATTCATTGTCACCTGCTACTTTTTGCTTGTAACTATGTATTTTTGCAAAATCAAATGTCCCTATATGTATGTTGGAAAATTCTGAATCATGAAACACTTTCTGATGCACCGTAGAAAAATTATTAATGGCACAAATGTCATCAAATCTTTTTTCTTCTTCGTGAACATGTTTTGTATTATACCCACCAACTAGGTAGGTATTGTTTTTTATTTTAATAATTTGCATTTTTTATTAAATATTTTGTATTTTACAAAATTGCAACATTGAAAATGATCGGAGAATATCACCTAAAATATAATAAGTAGTTAGCATGGTGTTGGTGTTCTTTTCCTTCTTCCTAATGCTAGAAACCACAGTGGTTAATTTAAGCAATGGATAATTACACCCTTTGTGGAAATAACTTATGACAAAGGTTAAAAGGCTAAAAGTGCTTAGGGAAAAGACAATGGTGAAATAAAAGCCGGAATGTCTCTTTAAACTTTTACTTTATTTTATTTTAACTCTTTCTGTTTAATTTATCTTATTTTAATTCTTCCTCCTCTATTTAAAGTTATAGTGAGAAAACATGGGTAACAGTAAAAGAAATGAACTGATAAGAGTTGCAAAAATTATGGAAGTGAGTGAATAAAAAGGCACCGACAAGAATTGGGGGAACAAAAAAAACATATAATAACCAACAATGACAGTGGAAGTGAAGTGATGGTTTTGGAGTTTGATGCACATTTTGTGGATCTATGATTGATATGTTTGTCACACTCAGGAGCTATGTTACCGATGAAACTGTTTCTTCCATAAAACATTGGCTAGCCAGTAAAGTAGAAAGTAGAAGAAATAGTGAGAGTTAACAACAGTCTGAAATTATTTGTTATTATTAGTAGGGACCCTTTTACCTTCTCTTGTAAAAAAGTATAATTATACCTTGATTATAACTTCAACAATATTTCATTTATACATTTTTAATACAATAACATTATTCTTTTGCTTTATATCTTGTTTTGAATGGAGATATAAGATTGGTTTAATAGTAAAATTAAAAAGAATGGTGGTAAAAATTATGAGTTTAACTCTTAAAAGAAATATCTTCTTTTCAATTCTTTTATTCCATACAAATAAATATGTTATATGATTTTATTTTCCTTTTTGTTTTAAGTTCGTCATTGTATTTAAAATATTATATATTTTAGAATTTGATAGTTGTACTATAATTTTTTATTTTATTTTTAAAATGTGTTTGTGGATAAAAAAAATGGAGAATTTTAGGGATAAATGTTATTTATGGATAAATAGTTTTTAACTTTATTACATTTATTTTGTTTAAATCAGATTTATTATCATTGACTCCTAAGTGTCTCTCTTCTACCTATAAACACCATCTATTTGCATGGAGAAAAAAAAAACATTACAACTCATACAAATGTTTTTGTATTCTTCTCTATGTTATCTTTTAAAATAGTGGTGTTTAGAAAGTTCGGACATCCTTCGCTACACCCGATAGATCTAACGTGTTGTTGTATCTTGAAAGAGAAGTGAATATAAATTTGTTTTGCCTTGTGCAGTAGGGATCTTGTTTGACTTTATGAACCTTTTGTTAACCATATCTATGTCTTATTCTTATTGTTACATAATAATAATTATTTATTTTGATTAATATTTTCCTAACACACGCCATAGAGATGGATGACATTTAAGTATATCAGATTGACAAATTGGTATTATAGGTTAGTAGCTCACAATATGTGTTTGAAATGGTTCTTTTATGTTGCTTTAGTTGTTAATGAGGAATTTCTCTATGAGGCAATTAATGGTTGAAACTAGTGCTTTTTGAGCTATTATAGAGTTATGTTATGATATTATAAAGTATATTAAGTGATGAATAGCTTATGAAGAGTAAAATTGAACAATTAACACTCAGAGAAATTTTAAATATATATTGTAGTGTCGGGTGCCATGTTGTACTGTTGGGCGTGAATCAAACAGTTCTTCACTAACTTAATTGCGTTGGGCGTAATGGCAGATCATGACCAATAATTTTGGGAGAGTTGAAATAATACACTCAATTTATATATTCAATCATTGTCATTTATAAAGAAAAAATAAATAATTGGATCATTAGAATCATGCTTTAGAATAGGTAAAGAAATTGAATCTATTGTTTTCATCTTCATGGGTTTAGCTTCCTTTTTATTAGTTTTAAAAAATGAATTTGTTCTGGTCAAGAAAGGTGTAAAATAACCTTTAACCGAAAACAAAAAGAAAGACAAATTTCAACCTTAGTTAATGACTTACTTAGGCCAAAATCTATTCGTCCATTGACCACGGGAGTAACACTCTTATTTATAGGGTCCAACCGTTTACAAATGTTATCAATATACATAATCATATACTGCCTAAAAGATAGTCTAACAAATAACAACCAAAATATTCCCTAAAATAACAACTAAAAGATCTGACTATAAGGTTTCCCTAAATAATAACTAGAATATCTTCCTTAAATATCTTCTCAGCTAAAATAATTACATAATATTCGTTAGCATTATCTCCTTAATCTTAGCTTCCTACAAGGAGGTTGGTTTGTTATCCTTACTAACATCGGCTCTATGGCAATACAACTCTACACCTCTGCTCATCCTTGCTTAAGGGTCGACTTGATGGCGATGTCACTTCATATCTCTGTTCTTTGTTGATCATCCCTTATCATCGGTAATATATCGACGGGTTGTTTCTGGACGGGTATAGCTCTCCAACTTTTTGAATTTCCTCTTTTCGGATAGTTGTCAAATACCGTCATTCACCACTTCCCACGATCCATCATTGCATTCTACCTAACCTTGCCACTATCCTTCTTCTTCCTCTGCACGATTTCACTCTCGCAGGTATTTTTCATTATATTTGTATAATCCTTTGCTTTCACTCCCCACTATTTTGCTGATTATTTATCTTCATGGCTGCTGGTTAATTATTTATCTTCACTCGATCATGAATCGAGCTCTCAATCTCGTTCATGAACTGAGCTCTCAATCCTGCAAACATATTATAAAACTCCAAAGTAATTAATCACTCATTCATAAACTAAGCTCTCAATCCTACAAACACATTATAAAACTCCAAAGTAATTAATCACTCGGTCATGAACTGAGCTCTCAATCCTGCAAACACATTATAAAACTCCAAAGTAATTAATCACTCAGTCATGAACCGAGCTCTCAATCCTGCAAACACATTATAAAACTCAAATTAATTAATCACTCAATCATGAGTCGAGCTCTCAGTGTTGCATATTATAATTTTCCAACACCTGCAATTAACACATCATCGTTAACACACCGAGCTTTTAGTGCTGCATATTCTCACTTAGTCGCGCACTCTCTAGTATAGAATTGATCTTCTCATTTACCTGCATAAATCATCAAATGTTATGTTTCGAATCGGGCACCGGGGCCCGAAATTAATTATAATTGAGCGTCGCGTCTCGGAATTGCCTTGAGCATCGGGGCCCAAAATTAAATATCATCGAGCGTCGCATCTTGGAATTGCCTTCGAGCATTGGCGCCCTAAATTAAATATCATCGAGCGTCGCGTCTCAGAATTGCCTTCGAGCATCGGGGCCCAGAATTAAATATCATCGAGCGTCGCGTCTCGGAATTACCTTCGAGCATCGTGGCCCGAATTGATGGTTTTGGTTATTCCACCATTTTCCTGAACTTTTTCCAAGCTGAAGCCAGTCTTAATTGATTTAAACATGATGAATGAACTTTTAATATATCTACGAAATCCTTGTTAATAATTCACATAATATATATATATATATATATATATATATATATATATATATATATATATATATGACAATTGTAATATTTATATGTAAAACATTTTATAGATATCTTAATTCTAATTAAATAATTTTCACTTGTAAAAATCATACCAAATAAAGAATGAATTATAAGATATCATCAAAATTTTTAAGCTGATTAAAATAACATACTATTATAAAATAATTATGTTTATTATTAGAATAAAATAGCACCAAAAAATATTTATATCTAGTAATAATAAATTTATTTTAAAGATAACAACTAGCAATATTTATTAAAATACTCACATTTTACCATATGTATCGAAATCTTAGTCTATACATTTAAACAATCTTATTTTATGATTCCAGTACCATATAAAATAATTATATTGACATTTTGAAACAACTTTATGGTAGATTAGTTCTTTCTAAATTATTCTGTTAAGAATATCTTACTTAAAACTCCTTCAAATATAAAATACTTCACACTAAAATTATTTATTTAATAATATTAAACAAAATATTCATGAGAAACATATATTTTAGTATAAATAACACAACATATTTAATTTAATATTTCAAAGGCAAACTTTAATGTAAAATACATTTAGCTTTGTGCATTGAAAAGGACGACAAGTAATTAATTCATAAAACTTGTATTATTCATTAATTTCACTATTTTGCTCTTTTGATAATAAGATGGTTAAAAATAAAAGGAACAACCGATAATAATAATTTTGTTATATAAAAATATTTTTTTATCTTTTAGCAAATCAATTTATTATTCTTGTACGCATAATTAAGATCATATTATCCGACAATATATTTAAGTTAAAACAACATTACAACGTATATTTTATAAATTACAAAAATTAATATTTTCTTTAAATTAATCATTCTAGCTTCACTACAACAAAAATGACTTTAGACAACACTAAACGATACCACAACTATAAAAATGTGGTCTAAACATAGTAAATGCAACACTTTTTTAGATGTGGCTTAAAAACAATCTTAAGCAACATTTATATAAATGTTACTTGTAAAAAGTATAGGCTAATCCATAAAAATGTGGTCTAAAATACACTAAAAATTAAAGTTTTTAGATTAGGAATATTCCCTCTCTCATTTTTTGACTGAAAATGCAAAACTTAGTTCAAAAAACGCAAAAATTTGAATTTTTCCCTCCCTTTGATTTTAGACTGAAAACGCCAAGAGTTCACAGTGTTGATAATGTGAAGTTTGGAAAAACACATACATCAAAATTGTTTCCTTTTATGAGGATTTTAAGCAACAATTTTAAAATTGTTGTCGTACTGAAAATTGTGGCTTATTACCTACAGCTACGCTCACCTAGACTACACCTAAAAAATTGTTGTTTAAGCTTTAGCCCACAATTTTTGTAGTTTAACTGACAATTTTGTGTTGTTGTCTAAAGCGGTTTTTATTATAGTACTTTTTATTTTTAGTGTCCTATAGAAATCATTTAATCAAATTTGTAAAACTATTAAATTTATGCTTGTGAACCCTACATAATACAAGAAGGGTAGAATGATTTATGACTATGATCAAGAAATTGTTTAGATTTTTCGGTTTGTAATTTTTGCCAAAATTTTTTATGTCAAAAAATAGCAACATACCTGGAACTTTGATTTTTTTTTTACCTATATTGAGAAAGAGCGTAAGCTTCAATTGCAAGGATTAATTGTTGATCTGTAAGTGGAGATTGAGCATAAATCAACCATCTTCTCATGATTAGCATATGTCAAAAGCTTCTTGTGAGTATTATGGAGGCGTAATCTGCTACATTGATGGGAGTGCTGTCGTTCTCATTCTCCTTTTGGTGGTTGGAGTTGTTTCTTCTATTTCTCAAGGTGGTAAGTTTCTTATGGTAAGTTTACCAAGCCCCCACGGTGGCCGCCAATGTTCCGGTCAAGAAAGGTGTAAAATAACCTTCAATTTAAAACAAAAAGAAAGACAAATTTCAACCTTAGTTAATGACTTACTTAGGCCAAAATCTATATGTCCCTTGACCATGGGAGTAACACTCTTATTTATAGGGTCCAATCGTTTACAAATGTTGTCAATATACATAATCAGATACTGCCTAAAAGATAGTCTAACAAATAACAACCAAAATATTCCCTAAAATAACAACTAAAAGATCCGACTATAAGATTTCCCTAAATAATAATTAGAATATCTTCCTTAAATATCTTCTCAGCTAAAATAATTACATAATATTCGTTAGCATTATCTCCTTAATCTTAGCTTCCTATAAGGAGGTTGGTTTGCTATCCTTAGTGACATTGGCTCTATTGCGATACAACTCTACACCTCCGCTCATCCTTGCTCAAGTGTCGACTTGATGGCGATGCCACTTCATATCTTCGTTCGTTGTTGATCATCTCTTATCATCGGTAATATATCATCCCTATTATCAGTAATATATCGACGCACTGTTTCTGGACGGGTACAAAATTTATACTTTTTTTTTCATAAGTATATCTATTTAAAAAGAAGGTTCAAGACTAAAACATAAACTATTAAAATCTAATTAAATATTGATGGACGTAATTATTAAAAGGAAAATCTACGATAATCAACTTACAATTAAAATCAGATTATGAAAAGACACATAATATTATATTTTTATTTTAAGTTGATAACAACATGTAAGAAATGAGAGCAAAAAAAATAATAAATTTGTGTTTAACTTCCTTCTTTTTCTCATAAACAAAAATGAACATGGAAAAGAGGGTACATAACGTCGAGCGCCATTATGTTTTTCTATGTTGAGTTATCTTGGGAAAGTTGGGATACCCATTTTTTAATCGTTAGATCAGGTTGAAATTTTGATAGCTCCTCCTATACACTTGATTCGTCACTTTGACCATTGCTATCTTTGATTAGAGGTTTGTGGTTAGAGTAATGCTTTTCATCATTTTGATGTACTTAATGGAAATGTTGTATTTTGAATATTATGTTAATGCAATAGAAAATAAATGATGAATTATTAACATTTAAATTTAAATAAATAATATGTGATTGATGTAATGAGATGAGTTTGCATTAAGATATATTATATGTACGACATGGTGTGATGATTTAAGATTATATGAGAATGCGATGAATGGGCTATAGTGATATGTTGTTCTTTGGCTATTTTCTTGAGACTCTACTTAATATCTTGGTAATGTTTATTGTGAATTAGATGTATATATGTGAATGAATGTTTGTGATGTTTAATGTTGAATGAAATGATAAGATGTGATTGTGATGTGATAATGTGAAATGTCTTTCAAGTGAGAAAGCATTTCACTCTAGTGTTAGGTGTATTGAGTGGGGAATCAAGGGAGATTATTCAAACTCTACTAGGTGTTCTAACTAACATAGAGTAAGATATCTAGTTAGTTAAAGTCAATGGAGGTTCCTATGACCAGAATTGGTTCTAAATGGGCATTTTTTGGTTATCATAAGTGAATTGACTTGGGCGGTTTTTGGTTACCATAAGTGAATTGACTTGGGCGTTTTTTGGTTATCATAAGTGAATTGACTTATCATATAGGAATTCTAGGAAGAGCCATGGTTTTATAAGCCAAAATATTATTGGGATCTTTATGATAGGTGTAACATCTATGAGGTTTGATTTATGATCGAATAAAATTACAATAAAGAAGTTTAAATCTAAAAACAAAAACAAAAACATGCCTGGTGGGACTCGAACCCACAATCGTTTGATTAGAAGTCAAACACCTTATCCATTAGGCCACAAGCACTTAATCAATAATAATTTTGTGGTTTACAATTATGATATAAATTCTCCGTTTGATGTGAAAAATGTATCATTGAGTGTTAGAGAAGGACTATAAATACATATTATATGTGATGGTCTATTGCTTAACCTAAAAAATTATAATAAAAAAAGTTATTAAATTAAACACGCCTGGTGGGACTCGAACCCACAATTGTTTGATTAGAAGTCAAACGCCTTATCCATTAAGTCACAAGCGCTTAATTATTCATAATATTATGTTTTACAATAATGGTATAGATCTTCATTTAGTTTTTCACATTTGAAGTCCTTATTATGTAATTTTTTATGCAGATTTGTTTCCGCCATTCGTACAAATCCAAGTATCTTGGAGCTGTCAATGAGAGAATAATTATGAAACAACAATGATATATTAAAGGAACATCGTTTTGGTGGTTAAGGATATTAAACGATTTAGCGAATATAAGTAGTGTAACATCCTAGCCGAATATTACTTATTGAAATAAATTTATTAATAAATAATCAAAAGATAACATTTATTCAATTGATTTCCCAAGACCCGGGAAATAAAAAGCTTTATTATAAGCACCAAAATGTTAAAAACAAAAAATTTAATTCAACCTTACATATCTAAATCCAAATTTAAATCTAGATTACAAAAAATAATATAATAATTGTAGAAACAAAAATATCCCTAGGCTGCTCCGCTCCGACGCTAAGTCTTACCAGCACCTCCGGCAAAATCATTTGCTCCCATGTAACAAGTTACATGATCATCGACAAACACCCTTTGATGATTACATTGATCAATCTTTGCTGCCACGAGTGTCTACTTGCCCCTTTGACTACACGCCACTACTTGCCCCTTTCCTTAGTTGGCAGCCACAATTCTGATTCTCTCCCCTTTCTAACCCGAAACTAATTTTAATTATAATTATTAAGATTTTTCTCTAGCCAAGGTTCGAGCACATTACCACACCATTGCCAAGTCAATGCATAACCATTCAATCAATTCATGTTTCATGATAATTCTTATAAATTTAAGATTATATTATCACTCATCACGATCAAACATATTATTAAAAAAATAACTCATCAATGACATACACAATACTCAAACCCAAGTCCTCTCCATAATAACCAAGTATTATCAACCATTTGAGTTAGTATTATTTCACATCATAAACCCCAGCATTAAATGTCATAAAGGTTCTCATTACCCGCATTTTTTAAATAATTATTTATTTAATTATTTAAATTTCTCTAGTCTTACAAGTAGAAACATCTTAACACTCTCATGTTCTAAATGGGTTGAAAGGAGAGGTGGATTTGATGTTGGTAGGGAGGTATAATTGAATTTAATTTATTAGATGTTTGTTTAGAATTAGAGCTAAAAGTAATGGGATTAACATTATCCTATTATATTATCTTATTACATTATCCTACCACAACTACAAATAATGTCCATGGTTGACAATGTTGTTGATATAATTGGTGCAAGACTTACAAATTGGTTTTTCCGAAATCATAAGACGTAAACAATTGAATGAGGTCATCCTTCTAGGACATAAGAATAGAGTGGAGTCAAAGACTAGGAACTTAACCAAATTTGGGAAGGGCTTGAAGCAATTTTTCATTGAATATGACCTTAAGGAAGGAGACATCTCAATATTCGAAGTAGACAATGTAGAAACAAAACCAATAATAGATGTCTTTGTTAATGAGTGCTATTGTGACATTGTTCAGTTAGTGTTTTTGGAATAATTCATATTAAGATGTCTTTTGTGTTGATGAATGTTGTTAGTTGTAATTGTTTTGTGTTAGAAAACAATGTCTGTAATGTGCAATGTGCAAAATTTACTTTTTATGTCTTCATGTAGTTCATATGAATGAATGAATGAATTTCAATTTATTACCCATATGATGTTATAATGTGTAATAATATTTACTTTTTGAACAAAAAATGAATGACTAAATTGATTAACCATTTATGGTTAGATCAAATAATACTATTCTATGTTCTGTACACCTCGTGAAAACCAAAATACTCCATGACAGTTGTAGTTAAACACATGTGGGGAGCCACGTGCAAATAAGTAAGGAGTTGATTTAGGGTTTGTGTACCAATTGCAAACTGTTTTGAAATTTTGAGACATAAAGTTGTACATACCCATTATAGACCTCATAAATGACATTGAAGTTCTTAGTTATAGCACAATAGTCAATTGCAATGAGTTTTAACCAAATAATAAAATGATAGATGAAGTGAAATACATATGGAATCATGTTCAATTAAGTAGAGAGTTGCTTTATGATTTTAATACAAATTGTGGGTAGTTCTTAAATTATGAGACACCATGTTATACATACCTAATATAGACCTCACAAATGACGTTGGAGTCCTTAGGTATAACATTATAGTCCATTGCAGACAGTCTTAACCAAATAATAAAATGACAGTTGAAGTGAAATACATATGGGGAGCAATGTCCAATTAAGTGAGACATTGGTTTAGGAGTTTTGTACAAACTATGGACAATTCTGAAATTATGAGACACATGTTGTTTGTGCCAAATATGGACCTCATAAATGACAATAAAGTTATTAGGTATAACACAATAGTCCATTGCAGCCAGTCTTAACTAATTAATAAAATGACAGCAATAATATGTGAGAATGTATGTGCAAATAAGGGAGGGTTTCTTTAGCGTATTTGTAGAAATTATGGATAGTTCAAAAATTATTAGTCAACATGTTGTACATCCCTAATATGGAGCTCATAAATGACACTAAATTTCTTAGGTATTCATTTGGCATTTACAATTACTCCACTAAATACAATTTATTTAAACTTCATATTCAATGTTTTATAATTTAAATGTCTCTTGTTGTCGTTCTCTTACATTACTATAGTCCATAATACAATAAATTTACACCAATAACTTTTAACTAATAAGTCATATTCACGAAGAACTTGTTGTTTTCTACTGTTCTCTCCATCTAATGTGCATTGATCTATGTATTCCTCCGGAATATGCTGAAGTTGTTTCTGCACAACTACATATTGTTCACTCACAACAAAACACAATATTTAAGCCAAAAAATGTGCAAAATGCATAACAGAAATAAAAAAAAATTCAAATTACCTTTTCCTTATGTGGAATCTTCCTAACCATTACTTTTACAGATCCTATCAACTACAAAAAAAACATAAATAAATAATAAACGCAAGCAAATCACATTTCTAACACAACGCCAAACAACAAAACATTACACCAAAAAACACAAGAACAAAGGAAAAATCGTCCCCAACAATTAAAACATACATGCATCAATGCCCTAACTACACACACCAACAAAACATTCCATACCACAACACACACTAACCAAAACAAAATGGAAAACACCAAATCCCAGCCTACCAATCAAAATATACATTTAACGTAAGAATGCCCTACCAATTTAAGAACGAAGATGAATAGGAAGGGTGACACTACGGATGTCAAAAATATCCGTACATGCAGGTATCCGCGGATAAAACCCGCAATGAGTAGAAACAAATATTAAAACTGGATACCCGCTACCCGCGAGTAAGAGTATTTTTGATACCCGCATGTTAACGGGGCGGGTACGTGTATCATAGTATCCGTACCCGTGGATACCCGTACCCACTAAACTTTAATTCACAAAAATGCCCTTATATATATATACATATATATATATATATATGTATGTATATATATATATATATATACATATATATATATATCACATATATATATATATATATATATATATATGTATACATTCAAACTAATTTCCATTCAAACTAAACCTAAAAAAAAATTAAAGCTTCTTCTCTCCACTGCGTGGCAACTCCTTCTTCTCGACAACACCACGACTCCAACCCCTAAAACGCGTTCACCTTTTAGCCACCACCAACGACCTCCGCCGGAGGCTTCACCAGCGACACCATCACCCTTCTTTCCACCTCGTGCGAAACGTTGCTGCACCAGCGTCTCCTCCTCCGCTTCTCCAACGCATTCAAGATAGGGTTTGCACTGATCCCCTTCACGACCGCGAGGTCCAGCTGTTATATTTTATATAATAAAATTATATAAAATTATTATTCTCTATATAATTATTATTATGGATTAGCATTAATAATAAATTAAGTTATTCGTTAATATTAATTATTATATGGGTAATATATATAATTTTGGGTATTCTGATAAACGATCTGTGATGGGGTTGGATTGTTTAATAAACGGTCTGTGATGGGCTTGAATAATCAGATACATTTTGAGAGGTCCCTAGTCTCTGCTGAGGGGTTATAAAATTGATACCTATTAGTAAGTTTTTATGTAACAACGTAAAATACTCTTACGTTTGAAAATATCCATCAGAAAGATAATAGTAACATCTCATACTACGTGCTTCCATGGATCCTTCATTAGTTCCAGGTACACAATTTTTAACTCATACTTGAATATATTGTATTATTGTATCTTATACATATATTTTTTCTATCAATTGGTATCAGAGCTATCAAGATACAAAATATAATTATTCATTATTCTTTTGGAAAGTGTATCATAATATTGAAAATTTAATAGAGAGGATTAATTACTGTTTAAAACCCTAATTATGTTTAAAATCCTAATTAAGTAAACCCCAATAATGATAAGTTTCTCTCTCGGCAGACCCAATTTTGTGGGTTTTATGTTTGCACAGTGCAAACCTAATTGTTCTTGAAAATCCTAATCGGTAGCCATGTCTGCAAGGATCACGATGCTGCATCGGAGGTCGTTTTTGTTTGTGCGCGGTGGTCATCTTTTGTTCGCGGCACATATTTGAACAGTGCACAACATGTTTGTGCGCGGTGGTCATCTTTTGTTCACTGCATCGGTGTAGATCTTTTTTCGCACTGTTCATCGGAGGTCTTTTGTTCGCGGCACTTTTGGTGGCACATATTTCGCACCTTAATGGCCACGTGCACTATCCGTCAGTTTCTTTTTTAATCTTTCAAAACATTAATTATCTATCAATTGACCATCCTCACTGTACACTATGGCTAAAAATTGCTATGCATGATGGCCACGTGCATTAATTATCTTTCAAAACATTAATGGCCACGTGCACTGTGGCTAAAAATTGCAGCGGCACCTTAAAAAAAATAATAATAAAATAATTACATTTAATATTAATAAAATAAATAAATAAATAAAAATTAAATTAATAATAATAACAATTATTATTATTATTATTATTATTATTATTATTATTATTATTTCATGCATTATATAATTTATTATATTTTTTGTTAAGCATGATATAATTTTATATAATTGTTAACTCACCTATCGTGGGTACACTTGTATGAAATTTTATGGAAATGATATAATTCAAATATTTTTTTAATTAATTTGATATTACATTAATATTAATTATACCCTGTCGGTATTTTATTATTAATGTATTTTATTTTTCTTGATACAATGTATTTTTTGAATTGCTTTTGTGAATTATTTGTCTTGTACCCTATCGGTATTAGATTTCTTTTGACATGAGATGTGCATTGTATTTTATTATATTTTATATTTTGTTTTATTTCTTATTTATTATGATTCGGGACCCTTAGGCGGGATCATAGTGAATAAGAAATAATTTGATATCATAGGCATATTTTGCTGTGTATTCAGAAACATTTATTTTGTTTATTTACACAATAAGTGTGTATTAAATGTTTCTTTGTTATTTTGATACCAGCTTCTTTGCCTATGCCCTTGACTTCGGTCAAAACTTTAAATGGGACAAATTTTTAGGACTGGAAAGAATCTTTGGATTTGTATCTAGCAATTACCAACATGGATTTTTCCTTGAGAGAAGCAGAACCTTCAACTCTTACGCCTGAGTCCACTATTGTCCAGAAAGCTTCTCGTGAAAAATGGGAACACTCAAACAGGGTGTGCCTGATGGTGATGAGATATACCATGGAGAAGTCTATTCGACATAGCATTCCGGATAATGACAATGCTAAGGATTTTATGAGATCAGTTGGTGAGAAGTTTAAAACTTTTGATAAAGCTCAAAAGGGTCAATATCTGTCACTTCTTGAGAAGACCAAATATGATGGTGTCAGTGGTGTTCGTGAGCATATGATGAAGCTTGTGCACTATTATAACAAAATCAAATCTCTAAAGGTAGATCTTGGTGATAGTTACTTGATTTGGCAGGTTATGGAATCTCTTCCTTCTTAGTTTGATGTGTTGAAGACTTCTTACAACACTCAAAAGGAGGAATGGACAATTGATGAAATGATAGCTGTAAGACTCGGGAAAATTAAATAGTTATTTAATTAATTATTTAATTAGGACGGGTAGCGAGAATATTTAAAGCAATAAATGTGAGGGACTATGGTGTGGAAAAGTACTAGCTCATGTGGTTGAGAGTGCTTTCTTGTGTGTGAGGACTTGGGTTCAAGTCCTATGTGTGCCACTTGGGTATTATTTAAATTATGCGTTTTTGTGTGTTTATATATTGAGTGCGTAGGAATGATGATAAATCTTTAAAATTGTGGGAGTCATCATGAAATCTGGATTAGTTGAATGGTTTGGCCTTGGTTTGGTATGTGCATGAGTGTGGGTTCAAACCTTGTTGAGAACTAACCTATTTTTCTTTTTGCCAAATTTCATTAACATGAATATGAAGGGGTTTAAGAACCCTAGCCGCCAATGAATAGGTAATTCAGAGGCTGGATGCAGCATGTGAGGGGGCTTAATTAACTATTAAGCTTTATTTTATTTAAATTTTCGTTTAGTGGTAAAAAGAGGTAATTAGAAAGGTAGTGAGTAAAGAAAAGGAAGAGAATTAGCAAGAGGAGGGGTATTGAGACAAGAGTGTGAGCGTTGGGTGGAGAGCAGCTGGTGTGGACGTATTGCAGGGAGGAATTGGAGAGGAAAAACGGTGTAACGGGTGCAAATCAAGAGAAGAGAGGGTTTTGCTTCAAAGCACACTCACCAATTCAGGTTGGAGCGAGGATAAGAGGTTAGGGGAGTTGTTTTATTGTTTTTCTGTTTGCAATCGAATAATTGTACAATGCCTTGAATCATAGCATGATCACTGCGTCGTTTTCTGCACTGTTGTATTGAATTTTCTGGATTTTTCCAGAAACCGCCTGGCGGTTCATTCCCTACCGCCAGGCGGCACATCAGACTGGTGTGTTGTTCTTGTTTTGGCATGAACCGCCTGGCGGCGATGAATTTCTGCCAGGCGGTGCGACACTGTTGCGTTCCTTTTTTTTGGTGATTTGAAATGCTGTTTGCGTGTTAATCTATTGGATTATTGGAATTGATATGTTTGGTTGCTATTGAATGTTTGATTGGGCGGAAGTCAATTGGAATTCGAAGTATGGCAATGTTCTAGGTATAATCGTGAATAAACCGATGTGGGAGAATTCAAGAGGGTAAAGGCCCAGGAGTCTGTATGCATTGAATTAAGAATAGGAAACTATTCCTTAATAGAGATGGGATCATTTCTGGGGAAATGGATGTAGTGGAACTGAGTACTGGAACAAAAGATGGAGGCTGTCATAGGTGTGAAAGAAACCTGGTTCGTGCAGGCACTGTTACTCCGCCTGGCGGCAAGCAAGGCG
>Ga0214545_1000885_pt1 | contig 52573 bp, 44 predicted proteins | sample CNSS4metaG_FD_160064 | JGI IMG/M metagenome (GOLD analysis project Ga0214545, IMG submission 160064) | Root nodule microbial communities from cowpea collected in UCLA plant growth center, Los Angeles, California, USA - CNSS4 | ecosystem: Host-associated > Plants > Roots > Nodule | place: USA... | reverse complement strand
TGCGGAACTTAAACGAATTACCATCAAGTTAAGGGTGTTCGACCCAGGCCGCTTACTTGTGGTAAGGGTGGGGAACTTAAACGAATTAACATCAAGTTAAGGGTGTTCGACTCAAGCTGCTTACTTGTGGTAAGGGTGGGGAACTTAAACGAATTAACATCAAGTTAAAGGTGTTCGACCCAGGCCGCTTACTTGTGGTAAGAGTGGGGAACTTAAACGAATTAACATCAAGTTAAGGGTGTTCAACCCAAGCCGCTTACTTGTGGTAAGGGTGGGGAACTTAAAAGTGTGCGAGAAGCGGAGTGAAGAATAATCGTGAAGTTGGGAACCCTTTGTTTATTCATAAAATCTGGGGTGCCTCGTTAAAACCTCCCCGACCAAAATCCTCCTTAGGGAAAAAAGACCATGTGAGGAAGAAGAGTACACCCATGGTTACAAGTGTTTGGTACAAAACATGTTCTTAACTAAAGTAAAACTTTAGATGGGATACATTCCATGTATTGGGTATATCTTCCCCAGACAACTGCTCAAGCTGATATGCTCCTCCCCTAGCGTCTTCATGTATTCGGTATTAGCCGTCCCAATTCGCGGAGAACTTGCCATCCTTCTTTCTTGCACTGTTGGCCATTCTCCAAACTAAGTCTCCTTTTACGAACGATCTTGGGCATAGGTTGGCGTTATACTTTCTGGTCGCTCTCTGTTTGGCAGCTAAGTTGCGTATTTGAGCTTTTTCTCTTAGCTCGGGTAGGAGGTCAATGTGGGTGGTCATATTTTGATGATTTTGGGTTGAGTCATATAGTTCTCAATGCAGGGATGATTCACCAATTTCAACAGGTATCATGGCGTCTACGCCGTATACTAGGCTGAATGGAGACTCGTTTGTTGCTGATTGAAGGGTACACCTGTAGGCCCACAACATTTCTGCTAGTTCTTCTGGCCATTGGCCTTTGGCGTTGTCCAACTTCTTGCGGAGTTCCACTAGTATGACCTTGTTTGCCGCCTCGGCCTGTCCGTTGGTCTGTGGGTGTTCAACAGAGTTGGTTATGTGTTTGATGCCTAGACCGATGTAGAATTTAGCGAGTTCTTTATCTATAAACTATTGGCCGTTTTCGGTGATGATGGTATGTGGGACGCCATATCGGCATATGATATCCTTCCAAAGGAATTGTTGGGTTGTAATAGTGGCAAGCGGTTTGACCTCTATCCACTTGGTGAAGTAGTCGACGGCTACTATCAAGAATTTTACTTGGCCTTTGCCGGGGGAGAAGGGGCCGAGGATGTCCATTCCCTACTTTGCGAAGGGCCACGGGAATAGTATAGAATGAAGTTGTTCTTGTTTCTGGTGAATGAGGTTGCCATGCTTCTGGCAAAGTATGCATTTCCTGACGAAGTCTTGAAAGTCGGCCTCCATGGTTACCCAACAGTAACTGACGCGAAGGATTCGGGTAGTCATGGTGCGCGCGCCGGAATGATAGTTGCATATGCCCTCATGTAATATTTAATTATGTACTGAGCTTGTTCGATCATGATGCATTTGAGAAGTGGCTGGCCGTATCCGCGTTTGTAAAGGTCGTCGCATATCATTGTATACCTAGTGGCTTTAGTTATCCAAACTCTTTCGGCGTTAGGTGGAGGGTTATCGGTTTTGAGGTACTGGATTTAAGGGGGTTTCCAATTGTCGGCTTGGTCTTGGGTTAGGTTATGGCAAGTACTTGTGATGGAAGGGGCGGGCAGTGTTTGTTGTATGCGGACTTGTTCGAAGGTAGACTAGACGACTTTCTGGATTAGATGGTAATATTGTAGGAGGCTAGAGTCTTTGATCTGGAACTCGTCATTTAAATGGCCTACAATCAGTGGATTTTTGTCTTTCGTGATCATACAGAGTGTAGCTAGTGAAGATTGATCTTAGATCATTCTTGGAGCATTTTTCTTGGTATTTGAAGCTTGGAAAAGGTGGTTATGGTAGGCAAGGTTGTGCTACCACTAATGTTTGATCTTTCTAAAGCTTTTAGATTGTGCCTAGTGGTTTTCCAGATCTGCAAGAGGTGTCTTGTTGTGCTAGTTTGATTCTTATGTGATTCAAGAGTCATTGTGTGGTGTTCTTGCATATTTTAAAAGTGTAAGGGTGTGAACTTTGTAAATCTTTTGAAATAGTGCAAAGTCAGGCTCGGGTTGCCTTGACTAATTGGATGTAGTCAGGTTTGAATGTACTAGTATAAAAATCACGTGCATTGCTCTTTTTTCTAACCCTTCTCTCTTGCATTACACTTTAAAGTTTAAAGAATTGTGATCTAAACCATCTTTTTGACATTCTTGTGAGATTTTGTGTTATCTACAACATTGGTCATGTTTGTATAACTCATTTGAACCTATCTTGATTGATCTTTCACATTGATCTTGCTTTAAATTACAAATTTGCATTTCTACACTTTTCCCAGTTTTTCAATCGACGGTTTTTGTGTTCTAAGATTGTTTCTATCAGTAATGCTTTTATCTGTATCTGTTTAATGAAATCAATCGACTAACTCTATTTTTGATCGATTGAAAGTGTCTAGTCCAAGAGTGTTTGCATCCATACTTGGTGGTTGATTTGATACAATTAAAAACTATTTTAGGCTTTTAAAAGTTATCTTAATTTTCAAGTAGCCAAATTCAACCCCCCCCTCTTCTTGGCATTTCAACCATTTCAAAACTTACAAGTATTGATGTTAAAGTTTTATGAAAGTGCGATTTAGTTTTTTTTTTTGTGTTTTGGGTTTTGCATGTTAGCAACTTGATAACAACCTCGCGGGCCAGGGATAAGCTGGCGAGGATGACTTCGTATTCGGCTTGGTTGTTAGAAGTCTTGAAGGCGAAGTGTAGGGATTTTTCGATGACGATGTCGTTAAGGCCTTCTAGTACGATGTCAGCACCTGCTCCCTTCGGGTTGGATGAACCATCAACATAAAGTGTCCATTGGTCCACTTCAGGAGTTTGTTGGAGATTGTTGACAAAGTCTATAAGGCATTGAGCTTTGATGGGGTCGTGAGGTTCGTAGCGGATGTTGAATTCGGATAACTCAATGGCCCAGGATGACATCCGCCTTGCAAGGTCTGGTTTTTGCAATATTTTCTGATTTGGGTAGTCGATTTTGACGATTATGTTATGATTTTGGAAGTATGGGCGTAGGCGACGGGCTGCATGTACCAGGGATAGGGCCAATTTTTCCACCATCTGGTATCTGGTTTCGGGGTCTTGCAGGGTTCTGCTAACGAAGTAAATAGGATGTTGTTTGCCGCCAACATCTTGGACCAGCGCGGCGCTGACGGTGGGATCGGTGGCGGTTATATAGACCAATAAGGGTTGATGAGTATCCAGTTTATGAATGATAGGTGGTGAGGTGAGTGTGCTTTTAAGCTTATGGAATATTTCTTCACAATCATCATTCCACGTGAACTTGGTAGATTTTTTGAGCAGCTGTATGATGGATTGGGTTTGTTCGGCTAGTTTGGGAAGGAAGCGGGAAATGGCTGTGAGGCGGCCTTTGAGGCGTTGTACCTCTTTGACGCTGGTGGAGCTTCGCATTTCAATGATCGCATTGCATTTTTCAGGGTTGGCCTCTATACCGCGGTGGGTTAGCATGAATCCAAGGAATTTACTACGGTCGACACCGAATACGCACTTGTCGGGATTGAGGCGAAGGTTGTACTATCGTAATGCGGAGAAGACTGCTGATAGGTCTTGAGCATGCTGATGATGACTTAGGGATTTGACAACCATGTCATCAACATATACTTCAATGCATTTGCCCATTAAATGACTGAAGACTTTGTCCATCAATCGTTGGTAGGTCGCTCCAGCGTTTTTAAGGCCACATGGCATGACCCTGTGGAAGTAATTGGCATCGTCTATGATGAAAGCGGTTTTGTTCATGTCGGATGCGGGCATGGGGATTTGATTGTAACCGGAGTAAGCATCAAGAAAGCTGAGGACCTTGTTACCGGCCGCGCCGTCAATATTGGGTAAGGGGTAGGCATCTCTAGGACATGCTTTATTAAGACCCGTGTAGTCAACACACATCTGCCACTTGTCGTTGGCTTTCTTAACCAGGACCACGTTAGAGAGCCAAGTGGTATAGTGAGCTTCTTCGATGAACCTTGCGCTCAGTAATTTATCAGCTTAGGCCTTGGCCGCTAGGCGTCACTCCTCGCCAAGTTTGCGTTTTTTCTGGGAGATATATCGGGCCTCTTTTTAGATAGATAACTTGTGAGATGCTATTTGAGGGTCAACTCCAGGTAAGTCGGTAGCTAACCAAGCAAAGAGGTCCATGTTGCCGACTAGGATGGGTGTGATGATGGCACGCTCTTCAGATTCTAGCCTGGTGCCAAGTTTGATGAAGTGGCCATTTGGGAGCTCTAGGGGTGGTCTCTTCAACAAGTTCGAGGCGAACATCCCGACCCACTTTGGGGTCTAGGTAGTCACCCGATAGAGCGATCTTAGAGCCGGGTGGCCGCTCGATGTGATTGGTTTGCTGGATGGGGAGTTGTGGTCGTAGCTTGGCCATGTAGCATTCGCGTGCAAGGCGTTGATCGCAATGAATTGTGAAGAAGTCACCAGATGGGGAGGAAAACTTCATGGCCAGATGAGGGGTGGAGACGACAACGCCAAGGGTGCTGAGCGAGGGGCGGCCAAGGAGGACATTATAAGATGTAGGTGCGTCGACGATGAGGAAGCAGATAGGAATGGTCTTGGTTTGGGCTCCGTCACGGAAGACGGTATGAAGGTCAATGCAGCCGCAGGTGGAAACTTTTTCCCCAGAAAAGCCATAAATGGGTTCATCGTATGAGACCATGGCGGTGTCCGAGAGTTGAAGTTTCTGGTATGTTGCCCAGTAAAGGATGTCGACGAAACTGCCTTGGTTGACGAGGACTTTTTTGGACTGCGTAATTTTCTAATTCAATAGTGATGACCATAGGGTCATCTTGCTGGTGGTTGAGGCCGTGAAAGTCGTCGTTCGTGAAGGTTATAGAAGGCATGCGACGTTTGTGATGAGAATGGGTGATATGGTGGATTGATTGGATATGGCGGAGGTGTCTCTTTCTGGCGGATGAGGTAGAGCCTCCACTGGCAAAACCACCGGAGATGGTGTTGATAGTGCCGCGTAGGGGAGGGTCGTCAGGGGTGACGTCGGTGCGAGCCGGTTGGGGGTCATGGTTTGCGGGTTGGTTTAGGCATTTATCGTGGCGAGAGTCGCGGGGAGGGCGTCGGTGGTCGGGACAAGGAGGATGATGGGATCAAGAGGAATGGTCTTCTCTGCGGACAAAGTGGCGAAAGTGTCCAATACGTACCAGTTCTTCAATTTTATCCTAGAGTGCTTTACAGTCCTCTATAGTATGGCCATGGTTTCGGTGATAGCGGCAGTATCTAGTCATGTCCGCATTGGAGGGAGTGGTCGTCTTGCGTGGTGGTGGGATGAGGTCGGCCTGTAAAGCCTCATCAAGGAGGCAGGATCTGGGGACATTGAGAGGGGCGTATCTGGTGAAGCGGGGTTGTCGAGGTTCTCGAGGTCTCAGATCAGGACGTGGGGGTTGTGGAGTGGGGTTGATGGTAGAGGGTGCATAATCATTGCAAAATTTTGTATGGAGGGTTTGCATTTCCTCCATGCGGACGTAATCGGTGACTCGAAACTTTAACTCATGTATGGAGGTAGGTGGGTGTAGGTAGACGTTGTTGGCTAAGGGGCCGGGTTAAAGGGTGAGGGCCATGCACTAGAGTATCATTTCTTGATTGAGGTGTGGGGTGCGAAGGGCAGCCTTTGTGAATCGATCATAAATGCCTGGAGCGTCTCGCCTTGTTCTTGCCTGACGTCGAGGAGTGATATTGTGGTAGTTTGATGCGGGCGGCTGCCAGCGAAGTGAGTGGTAAACATATGTGAGAGGGTGTCGAAGCTGTTGATAGAGTATGGTGGGAGGGTGGTGAACCATTCGAGGGTGGGGCCTTTAAGGGTGGTAGTAAAGGCTTTGCAAAAAACTGCGTCATGAGAAGTATAGAGGGCGACGTGGGTGATGTAGACTTTGAGGTGTTCGTCGGGGTCAGTTTCACCAGTGTAACGCTCCAGTGTGAAGGTTGGAAGCGGGTGAAGGGGTATGGGATGGTGGATGAGAGTGGGAAAAGTGGAGGTGAAGTTGTGAGGAGGGATATGGGTAGTAGGGAGGTTGTAAGGGTTGTAGGGTGGGATATGAGTGGTATGTAGGGTGGTGGGCATGTTGTAGGGGACATGAGTGGTGGGAAGGGTGGAGGCGGGAGTGGGAGCCGCAATATGTCCTAGGAGGGTGGAGTGGAAGTGAGTAGGATGGACTGAGAGGATAGGAGTTTGTTGGGTGGTGGTGAAGGTGTGCGGGGTAGGATTGTACTCGCTTTCCTCTTCAATAGGCTTGAAAGATGGGGACCCTGTAGCTTCATAAGTTTCCCTTGCCTTTCCCTTTTAAGTGGGATCGGCTCCGATCTTTCGCCTTAGGCGAGAATTTTCCTTTTGCAGTGTTTCCATCTCATCAATGTTGCTTCTTTAAGTCAGCTAGCTCTTATTGCATCTTGGCTTGACCGTCTAGGATGACGGCCACATCTAGAGTGATGTTAGCAGGTCCTGAGGGGGCCAGCTTCAACTTGCTTGTTAACTCTTGCTCTACTGTGGGTAGAAACCATTTTCGGAGAAAGCGGGTGGTAAAGTACTATCTCGTGCCCCACGGTGGGCGCCAATTGTTCCTGCAAAGAACAAATAAGATGAGTTAGGCACAAGTATCACCTTACCCATAGTCTGCCATCTCCTTAGTAGGTCTCTCCCTGGTTGGCATATGTCTGCTTGGACCCGGGAGGGGTTACCTGCAGAAGGGACTCTAAAGCTCAAGTCAGTGAAATCTCTCAGAAAGTCAAATCAGATGATTATAAATCATTAATTATGTTTGGCCACATCATGGATTGGGCCCTTGCTTGGGCCGTAGGTGGGCCTAGGCCTTAGCCCAGGCCCTTAGTTCGATTATTGGGAATTGGTGACTTTTGTTGGAGCGTTATGCTTTTTGCTAAGTCCTTGGTTGTTTTTATAGAGTTGTCGGCCTAAGCCGGTTACCCTTTAACGGCTCAGGCCGCTATGGTTGTTTTTGGCTTGCCTTATGAATGTCGCTTCTTAGTGGTTTGGTCTGGGTACCTTAGCATGTATATGGTGCTTGCTATTATTCGGCTTAGGCCGATTAGGTGCGGTACACCAGTCCCCTAGCTTTTGTCGATATAGTTATGTCGGTAAAGGGTGATAAGTGTCTGGTATCTTTCGTCTAGGTTGACTAGGTGCAGTACAAAAGCTTTATAGAGTTACAATTCATTCTTTAATTCTTTGAAGATTCTTTGGCAAACGATTATTTAATGATTTTTACTATTTAATATATATCTTTTTCATACTATTGTGTTTTATTCTCAATCTTAATTGCATGATAATTGATTGATTACATATGTGTGGGTATCTAATAGTTGGAAATGATATTAGAACCTAGATATGAATAAAAAACCTAATTGATTGTGCATATCGACATAGAGTACAATATTGATTATTCTTAACATCCTCATGCTTAATGCAGACTTTACATAAGAAAAGGTCTAAGATATTAGGGTTCTTATTAATAAGTTTAGATTTTCCTTTAAGACATTAGGACTTGTTACATAATGATGTGAATTCTAAAGTTAGGAAGTAGAAATATATTGTTAGTGTTTTCATAAATTTAATTTTTTTTCTATAAATTCAAATTATTTTATAGACAAAAGTTAATACTTGTAATTAATTTAAAGTTCTTGGCCTTAATTATTAAATTATCATAGTTTTTCTAAACATCAGAAGTCTCTTGGGATTACGATATCTATAAATTCCATTTTATTATTTAAACAATTTGGTACGTTTGCCAAAGTCATAACATCATGCTTTCACTACTTCACTACTCTAAACTATGCTAGAATTAAACTAAGACTAAAATACTAATCTAAAGATAATAAATTTAATATAAAGAAAAGAAAACCTAATTAAAACTCTGACCCTATCAATTAAAGTCTATCTAAAACAATTAAAATTAAGGAAGTAAAAGACAACGTTACTCTATCTAAATTATCACTATACTATTATAAAAACTACCAATTAAGGGAGAATACAAGTAAAAGCCTAACTATCTAATCTACACTAAAAATATCATGAAAAGCTAAAACTCACACAAACAAGCCCTTAAAAATTTGTTTTTATCTTTGAAAAATTTCAGCACTTTGGAACCTATCACACCCCAACATTTAAATAATTTGCACGGCTAGATAAAACAAAAACTGATTCTAGAAAGATTTCGCCTTAAAAAATGGTCTTCACAACTCTCTATAAAAAAATACAGCTTTTATAGTCAAACTATTACAAAATTCAACAAGTTTATTTTCAAATCAATCGGTTGGTTTCACTTAACTTAAGGGAAATCAGTCGATTACAAACTAAATCAACTGATTGAATATGTACCAGTTAAGACTACTGCAGTAAACCTTTTAATCTGCTAAAAATCCATTGAACAAATTAAAAGACACGATTTAACTTGTTGAAAAATATTTCAACAGATGAAAAGACACAACAAAGACCTTATACATATAATTAATGCAAAATGGTCTACAACACGAATTACAATCTTCAATCTTGTTTTCCCAATGATTAATCTAGATAGAGAGCATGCATACAAGGCTTGATCAACACGTGAAACATCAAATCTCCATATCTTCATCAATGTAAGCATGGTTCCAACATGTTCCAAGGCAATGACTTCAAGTACCTTCATCAAATCTTCAAGCACCAAATCATCCAGACTATTTGTGCCAACAATACTCATTCACCACATCAAATCCTAATGTACACATATTCAAAACATGCTTAAATAAGCGTAAAGACATCCAAACAGTAAAATACAGTCCAAATCATTGTGTTTCAGCAGAGAACATGTCATTCACTTGTCCACACCAAAGTTCACGTCACAAGGAAGTGTATGCACCCATTCACTTTCTGAATTTCCAAGGGAAGTGTTTAACCTCTGCATTTGTTGTATCATTGTGTTTCAGCAAAGAACATGTCATTCATTTCCTATAAACATGCACTGACCAGTGCAAAAAAGGAATGTCAAATTGCTATTCTGCCACTTAAGTTCCTAATTAGATTAGCTTAGTTAGTTAATATAGTTAGTGTAGTTTTTAGATAATTAAGGCAGTGGTAGTTACCTTAATTAGCTAGTAAAATAGGTCAATTTCATGTATATAAGCATTGTTATGGAGCTTGTTGAACACACTCTTACTTCAACACTTTCGCACTTAACAGTTTCAGCATTTCCTTCAACTTTCCTTTGTGTGGAAGCTTAAGGTGATCAATGTTTGCATAGTAAGATTGGTGCCTTAAATTTCTGCACTTTCCACTATAGATATTTCATTTATCCATTCACTTTTCTATTTAATTTTTCTATCTCCATCTATATTCATGTTTCCACTTGTGTTTAGTGTAGAAATACATTAATTTAAGAAGATACCCAGTTGTCTGGCAGGGGTTTCAACTCTGGAGTACTGGATGCTAGCTGAATATCAGGAACCAGAGGGGAGGGAGAAATGGGTTCCACAACCTGTACCTCAGCATAATAATCAGATGCATATGTACTTCCTGCAACATGGTTAGTGCAATCTCATTGTATAACATCAAAGTCAATAGGTACAACATCCAACAGAGGTATGTTCACCTCTACCTTCATGAATGTTTCTAAGATCTCCCTGTCAACCTCTTTCATCTTTTTGCTTGGAATGGCTCTTAGAGGGAAAGGAAGAGGTATGGAAAGTGCAGCAGTAGAGGTGGAAGGCGTAGAAGTCACACCAGATGTGGAAGGACCAGTTGCATGAGCATCACGCTTTCTCTGAAGTGTAGCAGCAGGGTTAACTTCCTTTGGAGGGGTAGTCTCAGGAGTGGGAACTTCAATGTTTTTCCCAGACCTCAATGTGATGGCACTCACGTTTCTCGAGTTCTTCACTGTTTGTGATGCCCTTTTATGAAATTATGTGCCCCAATATTATGCCTTGTTCTACCATGAAATGACATTTCTCAAAATTGAGAACAAGGTTAGATTGGATGCACCTATTTAAAACTCTGTCCAAACTATCCAAACACGCATCAAAAGAGGATCCATATACACTAAAGTCGTCCACAAACACCTCTATGCATTTTTCAAGAAAATCACTAAAAATGCTAAGGATGCCCCGCTGGAATGTGCCAGGGGCATTGCATAGGCCAAACGGCATCCTCCTATAGGCAAAAGTGTTAAAGGGGCAGGTGAATGTGGTTTTCTATTAGTCCTCAGGTGCAATGTGAATTTGAAAGTAACCAGAAAACCCATCAAGAAGGCAATAGTGGGACTTACCTACCAAGCGCTCAAGCATCTGATCAATAAAAGGCAGGGGGAAGTTGTATTTCCTGGTTTCTTGATTTAGCCTTCTGTAGTCAATGCAAACTCTCCAACTGTTTTGCACCCTTGTTGGAATCAGCTCTTCTTTTTCGTTCTTGACTACAGTGAGGCCTCTCTTTTTGGGGACAACATGGATGGGGCTGACCCACTGATTGTCAGAAATGCGGTAGATGATCCCAACTTGTAAAACCTTGGTCACCTCCTTCTTGACAACATCTGAGATGACAAGGTTGAGTCGCCTCTGTGGCTGTCTCACTAGCTTTGCTCCATCTTCCGACAATATCCTGTGCATTCATGTTGATGGGCTAATACTAGGAATGTCAGCCAATTTCCATCCCATTGCCTTCTTGTGATTTTTCAAAACATGCAACAACATCTACTCTTGTTCAGTAGTGAGGGGGGTGGAAATGATGAGAAGCAGTTTGTCCTCCTCCTCTAAGTAGACATACTTGAGGTTGTTTGGTAGGGGTTTCAACTCTGGAGTACTAGATGTTAGCTGAATATCAGGAACCAGAGGGGAGGGAGAAATGGGTTCCACAACCTGTACCTCAGCATAATAAACATATGCATATGTACTTCCTGCAACATGGTTAGTGCAATCTCATTGTATAACATCAAAGTCAATAGGTACAACATCCAGAGAGTCAAACTCAGTAGATTCAACATTATCCACATCATATTCAGCATCATCAGAATCAGAATCAGAATCAAGAACATCAATGCAAGAAAATTCAGATAACTCAAACACAGATGAATGTTTTAATGCATGCAAAGAGCAAAAATCAGAAATAATTCCATCAACAACATCATCAAGAATATCAACATGAAAAACAGAGTGATCCTCAAAAGGATGTTTCATGTCATCCAGAATGTTAAATCGCACAACAATATCATCAAACTCTATGGACAAAGTACCTGCATGGACATCAATTTTGGTTCATGCAGTTTTCAAAAATGGCTTGCCTAAAATGATTGGTGCAGAACCATGTGAAAATCCCTCTTCCATATCAAGAACGTAAAAATCAGCAGGGAAAATCAACTAACCAACACAAACCAAAACATCATCATCAACCAAACCTGCAGGGTGGGCAACACATCTATTTGCCAACTAAATTACCACACCCGTAGGTTGCAGGGGTCCAAGAGAAAGAGATTTAAAAATAGACAGAGGCATTACATTTATGGAAGCACCAAGATCATGCATTGAATTTTCAAATTTATTGTTACCTATTATGTAAGGTACACAAAATGTACCTGGGTCCTTGCACTTCTCAGGAATTTGAGGAATAGATTTACCTATCAATGCTAACACATTTCTCCCCATGCTGATCTTTTTGTTTCCCTTTAGCCTCCTCTTGTGCGTGCATAGCTCCTTCAAAAACTTTGCATATATGGGAATCTGTTTAATGGCATCCAATAGAGGTATGTTCACCTCTACCTTCCTGAATGTTTCTAAGATCTCCCTGTCAACCTCTTCCATCTTTTTCCTTGGAATGGCTCTTAGAGGGAAAGGAAGAGGTATGGAAAGTGCAGCAGTAGAGGTGGAAGGCGTAGAAGTCACACCAGATGTGGAAGGACCAGTTGCATGAGCATCACGCTTTCTCTAAAGTGTAGCAGCAGGGTTAACTTCCTTTGGAGGTGTAGTCTCAGGAGTGGGAACTTCAATGTTCTTCCCAGACCTCAATGTGATGGCACTCACGTTTCTCGAGTTCTTCACTGTCTGTGATGGCAACTTGTCAGAATTTTGAGCCTGTGACTAGTTTAGTTGAGTGGCCATCTGCCCCATTTGATTTGTCAAGGTCTGGATTGAGGCCCTAGTCTCCTACTAGAATTGCATATTTTGAAGGTTCATCATCCGGACCAACTCCCCCAATGAAGTAGAAGAAGAAGGTGCAGGTGTTGTAACATGAGTTCAACATCCTTTTGCAGTAGGTTGGACAGTGGGAGGGCCTTTTTGCTGATGTCTTGAATGAAGCGCCTGTAAAACCTTGCATGGCCAAGAAAAGAACGAACCTCTCGCACAGAAGAGGGGTAAGGCAATTGTGAAATAATTGAAATCTTGGCAGCGTCAACTTGAATGCCCTTTTTTGAAATTATGTGCCCCAATATTATGCCTTGTTCTACCAAGAAATGACATTTCTCAAAATTGAGAACAAGGTTAGATTGGATACACCTATTTAAAACTCTGTCCAAACTATCCAAACATGCATCAAAAGAGGATCCATGTACAGTAAAGTCATCCATAAACACCTCTATGCATTTTTCAAGAAAATCACTAAAAATGCTAAGGATGCACCGCTGGAATGTGCCAGGGGCATGCATAGGCCAAACGACATCCTCTTATAGGCAAAAGTGCCAAAGGGGTAGGTGAATGTGGTTTTCTCTTAGTCCTTAGGTGCAATGTGAAGTTGAAAGTAACCAGAAAACCCATCAAGAAAGCAATAGTGGGACTTACCTGCCAAGCGCTCAAGCATCTGATCAATAAAAGGCAGGGGGAAGTGGTATTTCCTGGTTTCTTGATTTAGCCTTCTATAGTCAATGCAAACTCTCCAATTGTTTTGCACCCTTGTTGGAATCAGCTCTTCTTTTTCGTTCTTGACTACAGTGAGGTCTGTCTTTTTGGGGACAACATGGATGGGGCTGACCCACTGACTGTCAGAAATGGGGTAGATGATCCCAGCTTGTAGAAGCTTGGTCACCTTCTTCTTGACAAAATCTGAGATGACCCAAATGCATATAAAATAATAGTGATTCTGATAACCAGAGCAAAAGTTATGGTCCTTTGAAGTTTCACTAAAAATCAGTCCAAATTTTTTTTGAATCTCTCAACTCAGACCATACCAACTGCTCCAGCTACTTTTCCCATCAAATTCAATGTCTTAGAAGTGGGGGAAAAAATTTCAAGTCAAAACAAGCACCGTAGAGTGTTAAATGCCTCAATTCTACCTTGGTGTTCGTGATTGGGAGAGCTAGGAGTGAGAGGAGTATAGTGTTCTTCCTTAGATTAGACACGGTGTTGACAAAAAGAAGAAGATGGACATCTTCCTTCATTAAGAAGTTTTGATGATGGTGATGACTTATGAAGAAGTATAGAAGACTTAATGATGATGCATGGAAAAATGTTGAAAGGTTAAAAAATGCTTGGATTCAAGAGATACATTGAAAACTGAAGGATTTAGTGGTTCAGGTCTTGTAATTTGTGTATCTTATTTAAGATAGTTAAATTAGTATCTCAAAAGTCAAAAGGCAAAACCGAAGCAACATAGCACTAAGAGACTGTTTTAATAGATATCATGATTTCATAATATCTATGATTAGGCATATCAATATCTAAAGAAGTAATTAATTAGAATATAATAAAAATAAAAAAATAATACCAATAATTAAGAACAGATACATATCTTATATTATAAAAAAAAAATTGAAACAAATGTTTTTTATAACTAAAATTATTTTATTGAATAAAATTTAAATGAATGAATTACATAAAATTTAAAAGAATAATAAAATATCAATAATTAATAATAATACAAATTTTATACTATAAAAGAAATATAAATAATTTCTTTTGTAACTAAAATTATTTTTATTAAAAAGACTGAAATGAATGAATTAATTAATTCACATAAAAATTAAAAGAAAATAAAAAATGAATAATTAAGAGTGATAAAAAATCTTATACTATAAGAAAGAAAATTTGGGATAAAATTCTATCTCTAATTAAAATTAATTTTCTCAATTAATTTATTTAGTTAATTAAGTAATTACAAATAATTTAAAAAAATAATAAAATATAAATAATTATTAATAATAAAAAATTTAAAAAGAAAGAAAATTTGAATTAAGTAATTTTCTATAACTAAAATTATTTTTAGGGATAAATTTTAACTTAATTGATTAATTAGCTGACAAAAAAATTAAAAAATTAAAAAAAATTTTAATATTTAATAATAATAAAAATCTTATCCTATAAAAAAATTAAAATAGATGTTTTCCAATAATTATAATTAGTTTTAAAAATAAAGGTGAATTAATTAATAAAAGAACATAAAAATTAAAAATTTAAATAATTTAAATAATTAATAGTGATAAAAAACTTTATGTTGTAAAAGAATGAATGAATTAATTAATATAAAATTACAAGAATAATAAAATATTTTTATTTGGTCCATTATTGATGAATTTATCAACGAATTTTAAGATATGTATTTGTCAATGGATTTTACCAACGAAAATATCCGCCAATAATTGAAATTTTAATATCTGTTTGTAAATTTTGTCGATAAATTAAATTTATCGACAAATTTATTTTCGTTGGTAAAATTTTGTCGTTAATTTTAGAAATTTTTGTAGTGCTCATAGATTTCAAGCGAGGTATCTTCATCTCTTGTGGCTTCATGAGAAGTATTTTGTAAGCCATAAAATTTCTTATATGTGACTGTGTTTGTGGTTTATTTTAGTGATTGAGTTGATCTCATTTTTCAGAAATTAACAACTAGATGTAGTGTCTTTTGATATGAACTAGTATAAATACCTTGCCCAGATTTTCTCTTCCCTACTCTCTTTGCTTTAATTGAACTTTCATATTAAAAGGGAAAAATTTTAAAAGCACCATTTTTATTAATAACCTATCTCACCCTCCATCTTGGTTTTCGTCCACACGTGAAACAATCCACTACACAATTTCTAATACATGGTGTTGTTGGCGACGAGGCATGATAGTTATATGTGTGGTTGTATCTAAGAGATATGGATGAAAATGAATGTTTACAAATGTAGTATTTATAGATGAACAGGTTAAATGCATAATCAATTAGTTGAATTGTACACATTTATTTCATTAATTCTGTTTAGGTTATCAAAATAGAGTAAATACATCAGATTTCAGAATCAAATTAAAGTATTATGTTTCCAATGATTTTTCATGAGAAGATCAATAAGTTTAGATCATGTGAGGTGCATACAAATTGGAATCACGCAACACATATGCTTTGTGGTCAATGCATTCAAAAAAGCAACAAATAGCTGATGCAATAGCTTTTAAAAGCAATTTGTACTTGATCATGTGAACATTGCTTTGACCCAATCAACTTTTGAATATATTTTAATCAAATATTTATCTTTTAAGTGAAATCAACACATAATCTGGTTTAGTGAAATCAACACATAAAATGGTAAAACAATAGATTAAAAGATGTGTCAGATTATGTTTCTAGTATACAACGACTTTTTAAGTGAAATCAATGCATAGATTTATAAAATCAACAAACTAAAAGACGTGATTGGTTATCTTTTTTGCATACAGTGACTATTTAAGTGAAATCAATGCATAAAATTGTAAAATCAACAGATTAAAGGATGGTTAAAATTATGTTTGCTTCATACAATGACAATTTAACTGAAATCAATGGCTAGAATTATAAAATCAATAGACCAACTATGACAATTTACATTTTATGCACACATTATCTTATTTAAATGAAATTAATGCATGGATTTAAAAGATTAACATGTTAAAAACACATCAGATTACCTTTTAAATACCATATTACATTTTAAATACCTAATATGCCCAGTTCAGTTATGAGCTTGTTAAATCTATCACGAGCTAATGGTTGTGTGAACAAATCAGCTAATTGATTTTAAGTTTTAAGAAACTTATTCTTACAATTACCTTTTTGTACATGATCTCTAATGAAGTGATGTCTTATCTCAATATGCTTGGTTTTAGAGTGCTATATTGGATTCTTAGTTATATTGATTGCACAAGTGTTATCACAATTCAAGGGTACCTTATCCAACTTGACTCCATAATCCAATAGTTGATGTTTTAGCCAAAGGATTTGAGAACAACCATGACCAACTACTATGTATTCTACTTCAACTGTGGAGAGTGCCATGCAAGCTTACTTCTTGCTATTCCATGATATCAAGCTTGAGCCAAGTAAGTGACATGTTCCACTTATGCCTTTCCTATCCAATTTGCATCCTATATAGTTAAAATCTGAAAAACCACTAAGAGTTATCTTAGAATCACTTGGATACCACAATCCAACATTGATTGTCACTTTAAGATACTTGAGAATCCTCTTTGCAGCTTTGTAATGTGGCTATTTTACATTGGATTGAAATCTTGCACACAAGCATACATTAAACTGAATATCTGACCTACTTGTTGTTAGATAGAGCAAAGAACTAATCAACCCTCTATATTTGGTTGAGTTAACTTGTTGCCCGACCTCATCTGAATCCATGATACAATATGTAGCAATTGGAGTGGCAACTTCTTTGCAATTCTCCATTTCAAACTTTTTCAGCAGATCAAAACAATATTTTGACTGGCTTAAAAATGTTCCTTGCTTGAGTAGTTTGACTTGTAGCCCTAGAAAGTAGGTTATCTCACTAATCATATACATTTCAAATTCACCTTAGATAGTTGCAACAAACTCTTCATACATAGAGTTATTAATTGAGCCAAAGATAATATCATCAACATACATTTGAACAAGTATAACATCACTTTCAAGTTTTCTAATGAAGAATGTTTTATCAACAACACCTTTATCATATCCTATTTATGAAAGAAAATTGCTTAGCCTTTCATAACACTCTCGTGGTGCTTGTTTCAAACCATATAAGGCCTTTTTCAATTTGAAAACATGATTAGGATATAGGTGATCTTCAAAGCAAGGAGGTTGTGATACATACACTTCTTCATTTAATAAACCATTCAAGAATGTCTTTTTCACATTCATTTGAGACAATTTAAAATTACACATGCAAGCATATGCCAATAGTAATCTCACAGCTTCTAGCCTAGCTATAGGTTCATATTTTTCATTAAAATCAATGCCTTCCTCTTGATTATAACCTTTAGCAACTAGCCTAGCTTTGTTTCTAACTATGTTACCATCTTCATCCACTTTATTTCTAAACACCCATTTACTACCAATTATATTTATGTCATCACTTCTAGGAACTAGAGACCACATATCATTTCTTGTGAATTGATTTAGTTCATCTTAAATAGCATTAACCCAATTACTATCACTTAAAGCATCATTCCCATTCTTAGGTTCAATTTGAGACACAAATGCACCATGTTTACAATAAGTAAGTTTGCGTCTAGTGGATACTCCCTAATTAATATCACTAATGATGTTGTCCTTTGATATCCATTTAGGTTCAATCCACATCTTAGATAGGTTGGTGTGAACTATTGTTTTAGCCCACTATTTTTCCTTTTCAGCCGATTGATTTACTGTTCCAGATTGCCTCTCCAAGAGCATATCTTCATCATCTACATTCATTGACACTTGATCTTAAAATTTAGGGTTAGTTTCATCAAATACCACATGCATAGACTTTGCAACAGCCATTAACCTTTTGATTATATACTTTATATGCATGACTATGTGTAGTGTCACAACTCAAATCGCGACGGGACGGCGAACCATAAATAAAATTTGCAAAAACAGAGTTTGGAGTCGCCACCATAGTTTATTCTGGAAAACTACGGAAAAAACAGAAAGATAAGACAAGGTCTGCTAAAAAACAAGATTTTGGGTCCGAGAGTCGGTTACGCGTGGGGCAGGTATTAGCACCCCACATCGTCCGTCCTAAGACGATACCTTTAATTAAATATGCAAAAAGATGTGGTTTTCAAAATATTTAATTTTCCCCATAAGTAACAATAAATGGATGTATAAAAGAAACAAAAATATTCTTTTTTGGTTTTTTTGGGTCTGACGAGGATTAATCCTCGCTCCTACATATCTCCATGTTAATGCAGTATCAAGGTTACGTAGTTCTTTAAGAAAAAAACTATTCGGAAAACTATTTGGAACATTATTTGACTTTTTTTGATATTTTTGAAAATATTTTTATTTAAATTTTTTTCATATTTTAAATTATTTTAAAATTGGTATAATGCGATTCGAGCGGCTGAACAAACACTCAAGAAATTAAACAGGGAAAACATTTTTTATTTTAGTTTTTTATATATATTATTTTTTTATATGTTCTGAAGAAAAAAAGAATTTTGAAAATTTGTGTTAGACAAACACTAAAGAATTGAGGAAAACTATATTTTGTAATAATTTTTAGAATAAGATAATCAATCAAGATCAGTAATATTGATTTTAATCGTTAACAAATGAGAGCACAAAAATCAATCCCAATTAGTAATATTGATTCTAATTATATGAAGAGATATTGCTTTTAATTATTAGAATCATATCACTAATTTCTCTATCAGAATAAAGGTAGAAGATATGTTGAGTTGTTGGGCTCGTGAAGAGGAGTGTGATAACAAAATAGGCTCTTCTTTTTTTTTTCTTTTTTTGTCTAAAATTAAAGTTTGAAAAATCTTTGAAGAATTTTTTTTTCACATTTTCTTTATTTTTATACTTTTTATACTTTTTTTAGAACATTAATTTATTCACCCTGACGAAATTGGATGTTGACATATAGCATAACCAAGAAATATACCTTCATCCAATTTAGCTTCAAACTTGTCAAGTTGTTGTTTTCCATTATTTAAAATGAAGCATTCATACATTTGACAAACTCAAAAGGGGTTTTCTTTAAAATAGGCCTAATCAACACACGATTTAATACATAGCAACCTATGTTGACTGCATCAGCCCAAAAGTACTTTTTGAAGTTTCGTTTACATTGGTTCTAAGAAGTTATTCAAGTGATCTATTATTGTTGGCACAAACAAGCTTGAAGCAAAGAATTGATAAAGCCAAGTGCATGAAGATCACATGTGTTTGATGAAGATTGATGAAGATCCACTTGAAGACTGTGTTTCTAGTGTATTAAATATGGAAATAATATGTTAAATGTAATGTTTTGGTGTTATATCATGTTGGTAGGCTATATGACATAGGTTAGATGTCTTGTTAGTCTTAGTGTGTCTCTTTTAATATGTCAAAATGGGTTTTAACAGGTTAAAAGGCTTGCAGTATATAGTTTTTAGTACGAATGTATTTAGTCATTTGAATAATTTTTCAATCGAATGACTTCACTTAAGTCTAGTGAAATCAGCTGACTGTACGGAAAATTCAATCGACTGATTTCACTTAAACTATACTATAAATGTTGTGTTTCCGAGAGTAGAGCTAACTTTTTTAGTTTCTGAGAGAGAAATCTTGTCATTCTTCTCAGTAATACACACCTGCAACGTGACGTTTGAAGATCTTGGTAAATCTTGGAGGCATTTAGGCTTATGAGTAGTTTGAAGAACACATGTATGGTTGGCTAGGGAGAGCCATCATCAGGTTTGGATGTTCTTGTGTCTCTGGTTGTTTGCCTGATGTGATTTCAAGTCTGTAAGTGTGATTCTTGCATGGTAGTTGTCTAGATTTTTTGTGTGAGTAAAAAATCTCACGAGGTTCTTTGTTCAAAAGTCTAATATTGGAGTTTGATTTGTAAAACTTTTGAATATAATGGAAACTAGGCTCAAGTTGTCTTGGTAAACTAGATGTAGCTTTGTGCAATTCTCTTTCCCTCATCTCACTTACTCTAAATCACTTCAAAAACTCAAGAAAATCAAGCAATCCACTTTTTGTTGTGTTTTAATGCATTCTTGTGTAATCTGAGGTGGTATAATAGTTAGATTTATTGATTGGAACAAGTCTTGTATGTAAAAGATTGTTGTTTGAGTTAAATCTGCGAATTTTGCATAAATTCCCAATATTTTAGCCAATTGATTTGTCATTTTAATCAACTATTTTCTGGCTCAAGAACAAATCAGTCTGGTATTTTATTTTTTGACTGATTGAAAGTGTATTGGTCTGTAGCTTTACATTCTAACTTTCCAGTCTATTTAATTCAATTGAAAAGAGTTTTAAGCTTTCGAAAAAGTTTTAAATAGCCAATTCAACCCCCTCTTCTTGGCTTAAATTACCATTTCAAACCTACAATAATTTCTTTCAAATACTATATTTTTTTATGTTCCCACCAAATTAAATATTGTTAATGAAATAAATGTGTACAATTTCCTCCCTTAGGCTTTAAATTTTTAGTCATTTTCCCTTGTGAAATTCTACAACAAGGTAAATTGATAAGAAACTAGAAACTCTGAAAAACACTTAGTTTTGGAAGTATAAATAGCACAAAAGATGTGTAGATATAAAAGTCTTGTCATTTTCGACGGAGACATAGGAAAGTTTGAAAGGAAGTATGGCAATATAAATTTCTCACCACCAAATTATGCTTAATCCACTATATGTTTCTTCTTATTGGGAGGCTTCATAGTTTTTTATTGCTTAGCTTGAGAGTTATACTATCTTAGTGCCTTGAGAACATTATGTAGTTTATCTTATTGAATTCGCAAATATTACTATTTTTTTCAGAGGTACATTTACATGACTTTCTTCTAGAGTTCTTGTCTTATTGTCTTTCTTGACAATGTGTTTCCTTGTACGAATTCTAAGCTCAAATGTTTCTTATCAATCGAAAATATTATTTATGTTCCACTGCCTACTTTTTAGGACATTGTCTTCTCAAAGAAACTTAATGATCTCATATTCATACTTTAGCACATTGGTAAGGTGGTGCTAAGAAGACCATTGGTAATCAAAGTGGAAGCTATAGCAATTGCGTTTAAAGCAAGGAAACTAGGTTATGGGAGTTTTACGCGTTAATTGTATGTTTAATTTTGATTGTCATGCTAAATAGAGTAACCTTACGTGTTACCTTTATTTTAAATTCGATTGGCATGCTAAATAAAGTAATTTCATGCATTGATTATTTTAAGTCTGATTGGCATGCTAAGTATCGTATGATTATGTATGAATTGTTTTATTCTAATTAAAGTTGTGGTTCTGGGAAATTTCAAGAAATTTTCTGGTCAGCGATGAACTGCCGCCAAACGATTCTTTCCTCTTTTAGGCAATTTAGGGTTCCTATAGAGGAACCACCTGCCAGATATAATGTAAACAGATATAGTGTAAAATAGTCTGTTGGACCATGGTTGACCAAATCTTTGCCCAAAGTTGGCTGGTTGACCAGTGCTGACTCTTTGACTGTCCAACGAGAGGTTGCCACGTGTCAGAGCAGTCTCTCTCCCAAATCAGAATTCATTTCCGCAATTAGGGTTTGGCTGTCGTGAAGGTTACCGCAAGGTGCGTTTCGCAGATCCGAGGGTGGCCACTATTTTTTGATGGAGGACGTGTTCGAAGGTGCGTTTCTCTGTTGTTGCGATATGGACGGCACGAGGCATGCATCCTAGTTGCAATGGTGGTTCCGACAAGAGGCTGAACGGAGAAAATGGTGGTGTGATGACGATGCGACAAAGCTCTGCGTTGGCCGTTGCAGGTCTCGCGAGCATTTTCGATGGAGAAATGGTGCATCTCGATGTGGTGCGACACTGGTGCAGCCATTGTGGTTCCGACATGAGCACGACGATGGCGCAGGTGCAAGCGCGATTGTAGTGGTTTCGCGTGGTGGACGGCGTCGAGTTTGCCGGCTCACGCGCGAGGATGGAAAGTGTTGGTGCGGGTGCTGTCGAAGATGCTAGACTGTTCCAACGAGCTCGAATGGTGCGACCATGGAGGTTCCGACAATGGAGCGAGTGGAGAAGAAGGAGGCACGATGAAGAAGACGCGGTGGTTGGTTCACGGTGGCGCGAGAGATGCAGGTTCGAGCCGTTGGCCACGCGACGATAACTGTGGTTTCTAACGACGGTGCGTCGGGGGCTTCGTCTGGCGAGCTACAACGGGAATCGAACATGGATGGGCGGCCATGGAAGATGACGACTGCGGAGTGTGACGGCTGCAGAGTGGGTTGGTGCGGAAGAGAGAGAATCAGAGATTAGGGTTAGGGTTTGTGTTGGGAAAGAGATGGTGACGTGGCAAACATTGATTGGTGATTTGAGTTAGTAGAGGATTGATGATGTGGCAATCTGTCATTGGTTAACTTAGTAAGTGGAGGATTGCCACGTGGCAAAATCTGTGGACTAGAGTTTAAGTGACATTAAGGGTGTAGTTTAGTAAAAAGGAGGGGTGCAGAACAAAAAGTGAAAGTTAAATTCAGAAGGGGGTGTAAACCTGAAAACAGGGGGTGCAATTAGCTCTAGAAATGTTTTTTTTAGAAATAGATATTCCAATTGGAAAAAAGGGGGTGTGAACATGAGAATTGGGGGTGCATTCAGTACCTAAACTATTTCTCTCCAAAATTCCTATTTTGGTACTTAATTTATGAATTAAAATATTCATTATTTACACTCTTAAAGACCTAAATTAAATTACAGTTGCATTATTAAACTCAAGAATATCCCATAATGTTAAGCGCAAAAATAATGTTAAATTCCCAAAATTTTAATTATTGAATGGGAGCCAAGGTTCGACTCATCATACCTTCCAGGCGGTTTGGAAGCGGGCAATGCCTGGCGGTACGTGTCCCCTACCAGGCAATTTTACTGCAGCAGTATTGGTGTTGTTGATTCTGCAGGCGTGATCTATAAAGCTTTAGTGACGCCTTAAAGGTCGACTTATTGGTATTCCTTGAGTTGAGCTCGGAACGTATCCCTTGAGTTGAGCTCGGGATAGGGGTTAAGCATGTGGCATTCCTCGAATTGAGCTAGGAATGACATCCCTCGAGTTGGGCTCGGGATGGCGGTTGAACACGAGGAACCCTTGAGTTGAGCTCGGGTTGGCGAGTGTTGTCAGTGTGAGTGTGATGGTTTTGGTTTTACTTACATCTTGCTTGTTGTTGATTATGTTTCAAAATGGGTGGAAGCCAAAGCCATTAGAACTAATGATGCTCGAGTTGTTGTGGACTTTGTTAGGTCTCACATATTTTGCAGGTTTGGAGTTCCTAAAGCTATCATTAGTGACCAGGGCACCCATTTTTGTGATAGATCCATGGGGGTTTTGTTTCAAAAGTATGGGGTTATGCACAAGCTTCCTACACCATATCACCCTCAAACTAATGGGCAAGCCAGGATCTCAAATAGAGAAATCAAGAGGATCTTGGAGAAGATTGTGCAGCCCAACAAGAAGGATTGGAGCAATAGACTTGAGGACACTCTTTGGGCTCATAGGACTACTTACAAGGCACCTATAGGGATGTCTCCTTATCTGGTTGTCTTTAGTAAGCCATGCCACCTTCCAGTGGAGATAGAGCATCGATCCTACTAGGCTGTCAAGTGATGCAACTTCTCACTTGATCAAGCTGGAGAGGAAAGGAAGCTATAGTTGAACGAGTTAGATGAGATCCATCTAGAGACATATTAGAACTCTATGTTCTACAAGGAGAAGACCAAGAGATTCTATGATAGCTCCATAGCTAGAAAGAAGTTTGTTGTTGGTTAGCAAGTGTTATTGTATAAGAGCTTTTGCCCTTTTATTGGACTTGGACTCATGGAGGGTAAGTTGTGGTCAAAGTGGATTTGCCCTTTTGTTGTCACTAATGTTTATCCTTATGGTGCAATTGAAATCAAAAGTCAGTCCACCAATAAGAGCTTCAAAGTGAATGGGCATCGCCTGAAGCCATTCCTCAGCAACCCTAACTTGGTGGATATTGTTGTGGAGGAAACTTCCCTGTTTGACCCTACTTTTGTTTAACCATGATTCATGGAGTTTTCTTTCTCCTTATTTACTTTTATTGCACTTGTCCAGGTTTGTCTGTTGTTGTTTCCTTTTTGTTAATTTGTGTTAATTTGTGTTATGTTTTTGTTTTCTGTTTGCAGCACTCACTTCACTTTTGGAGGATGAGTTGTCGGTTATTCTGTGGACTGATATCCTTGCTTTATCTTTGAATGCCAAGTTGATTTTGGAATTGTTTTACCCTGTGTGAGAATTTGAGCCACTCTTTGTTCTTTGTTGTGTGATATATGCCTCTTGAATGCTTGCATAGTGGCCTTGGCCTGACTCTTTCTGATGCTTTTCTGATTCACATGCATGTTGGGATATGATTTAGGCAATTTTGTTATGTGAGCCTATAGCCAGATGAGCCTACCTTGAATTGTTTCCTTTGATAACCTTTTTTTTTAGCCTAGATATCCTTTTTCATTGATTTATAGCTCATTACAAGCCCTTAGCCTGAAAAACCATGATTATTCCTGCCTTAGGAAATTTTGAAGCCTTGGAATTGTTTTGGGAATGGGTGCTCAATAAAGTGTGGTCGCGCACAACAAGTGTGGTTGTGCACGCACTTGTTATTGGTTCTTGGAATTGCTCATTTGTATACCCAGGTGGGTTTTCAAAATTGTTGTTTCTCTGCATGTTCTTTGTGTAAAAAAGAAGAAGAGAGAAAACAAAAAGAAAAGAAAAGAAAAGAAAAGAAAGAAAAGAAATAAAAGGAGTTTGGATTTGAGCATTGTGTGAGAATCGAATTTGGAAGTGTTGGTGTTTGGGATTACTTTCATGCTTGATTAAGACTTATTCCCCATTGCTTCTCTATTTCCTTTGTTGCTTAACTACTTATCCATATGTTTCACACCTTGTCCTCAACCCCATTACAACCTTGAAAAGTCCTTCTGATCTTGACCTGCATGTGTTTTGATTTGGTTGTTGGTTCTAGAGGCTTGCCAAGTGTGTTGATGTTTATTTTTCAGGAGTGCTTTGAGAGTAAACAGTAGCCTATAGATTTGAGTGATACAGTGCGTATTTCGTGAGGTTATGTTGCTTTCAATTCTCTTAAGATGAACTGAGTACATGACATGTTTTGAATTGCTTGGATGATGTTCATGGATACCTTGCAGCTTTGAATCCTTCTGTGTTGGATGTGTTTCCATTCGTCTGTGTCGAGTCTGTTTGTCTTGTGTCTTTGTGTCTTTTTGCCTCTCTTGTTATATTTGTGATGTCCTTGCTTTGTTTTACTCTTTAATTTTGCCCAAGAGTGCAAAAGGTAAGTGTGGTCGATTTTGATGAGTCATTATTTTCCTCCATTCCACTAGCCTTTCTGTACTCATTTGATAGTTGTTTAGTGCTTAATTGTTCATCTTTAGTGTGTTTTCATCTGTTGGGCTTTATTGGGCCATTATTCCGAATTTGGACTAATTTCACATTATTTGGCCTAATTTTTGTATTTAATTATTTTTCAATATTTGGGTGAAGCAATTTTGGAGTATGGACATTAATATTCAGTTGAAGAGAGTTGCCACATCATTGCCACATCATTTCCACGTCATCTGAGTGAATGGGCCAACATTTGAGGCCAGTAGTGGCATTTTTGTAATTCTGCAACCCATAATGACAATTTTGTAAATATGAGTGGGAGGTTGGATGTGACCACGAAATTAGGTCTCTTTCCAGGCAACCAGCTACACACTTTTCTTCTCCATTCTCTCCAACCTCCATTTTTTATGTTTTTAAGCTTTGGAAAGTGACCCATGGAGGCACAAGCTGATTTTTCACGTTTTCCATTCGTTTTTGACATTTTATGACTCTTAGACAGCACCTAGTGTATTCACGTTTTCTGCACCTTGTGTAAGATTTATATTGAAACATTTAAGGATTTTTTGGTTGTTTTTGTTGTTCCTTTGTTATTCCTTGCTCATTTTCGTTTGCTGCACCATTTTAAGCTTTCAGCACTAATTTGAACTCATTTGAATGGCTAAATTTGAATTTTTGTTGAACCTTAACCCTAACTCGAATTTTATGAGCTACTAACTTTCGTATGCATTGATTCCTTGCAAAGAATGAGATGAAACCTTGAGATTAATGTTTTGTTCAATGAGTTTTGTTGTTTCTTCGTTGTGGATTTGCATTTGTGTTTTAATTGAAAAAAAACCCAATTTGGTTTTGCTTAATTTTCATAGTGGGAACTCGTTTTAGTTGATTTTCATGCTTAATGAACTTCGACAAATTCATGAACGCTTTTATTGCTTAATTGCATGTTCAAATCGTGGTTAACCTCCTCTTAGTTGTTTAACAACGAGTTTGATGAGGAATAACGAAACCAATTCAATTTGCAATCTATGATGAGTGAAATTTCATTCGAAGCAAGGAATCACTGCTATTTTTCGTGATTGTTTAATCAAAATTGCAATTACGTTTTAAATTTTGTGTTGAAATTGAATCTGCCACCCCCTTGTGTTATTATGTTGTGTTTTGAATCTAGAAATTGAAGCTTTGGACGAAAAATATTGGTCATTGGGAGACGACTTGGTTAACTTTCATATACTGCATTTTATCTATTTTAATTTGGTGGGGTACGGCCTCTATCAATTACTCAGGAGATGACCTGGGAATGTGTAGAAGCTTTTATGGCATTTAATGCTAATTGTTATGACGTGGAAAAGTACTAGCTCAAATGGTTGAGAGTACTATGTTGTGTGAGAGGACTTGGGTTTGAGTCCTATGTATGCCAATTGTATGATATTTTATTTTGTGCATTATTTTAAGGTTATGAATGAATGTGAGTAGTGATAATGTAATCCTAAAATTTTAGGAATTATCACGAAATTTGAATTCGTTGGATTGGTGGTTCTTTGACTTCGTAATTTTATGGTTGTGTGTTCAAACCTTACTGAGAACGAAATTGACATTTATTTTTGCTAACATAAGTGTGATCTGTTCAAACCTTACTGAGAACGAAATTGACATTTATTTTTGCTAACATAAGTGTGATCTGAATGTGAAGGGGTGGGAAAACCTAGAGGCAATAGGTAGCCAAAGGAGTTGGGAAAAATATTAAAATATTATTATTTAAAATAACTTTAGATAAAAGAAATATTAAAATATTTATAAGTAATGTAATAATTTTTTATTATATGATAATATAAATAATTTTTTTATATTTTTTATTGAAATATTATTATTATTAGTTAATCATATTATATATTTTTAAGTACTTTTTATATTTTCCTAACTATTATTTACTATTATAATTTTAATTATATATATATATATATATATATATATATATATATATATATATATATATATATATATATTTACTATAACACAAAAAGTAAACAAACTTTGAGACCCAATGGCTTTGAGGCTTAAAACCCTAGCAAAAACACTACCTTACACTTAAACTTCATCTTCCATGACTTCTACCTTCACAGGTGCAACAACCTAGAAAGGTCAGAGAGATAAAAAACATCATATGTGACCACTAGCACCACCATGACCACGAACACCATCGCAAATGCGGCCACACACGAATGTGATTGTGGCCACCAAAGAAAACACGATGATAACCAACAACCTGCGACCACGAAGAACACGAACATGAACTGTAACGTGAGTAGAAACTGGATTGTTTTGGGTTTAAAGAAAAACCATTCTTGACTTGCCAACTCAGTTGCAGACTCGTGAGTTCAACCGAGTTCACCAATTTCAATCATGTTTGCTCCAAAAGCGAATTTGCTTCTAAGTCAACTTACCTAAGGTGAATTGAAACGTAAACTCGGACGAGTTAACTCGCGAGTTTCATAATCATGGTTGTGTGTGAGTATTATGGAAATAACCTTAAATAGTGGACGCTCCTTGCAATCCTCTCTAACTCTCCTTGCTGCCACGCTCTCTGACCCTCTGTTTCCCCACTCATTCTCTTCTCTCTTCACACTTTCCAACCCCAAAAATAAATAAATTAATTATTAAAAAGAAAATAATGAAATTGGGAGTTAATGGCCATTTAGTTGTGTTTTTACTGCACCAAAACTGCTTCTAAGCTACCCTTCTGGTTTCTCAGAGGATCTCTAGAGTTTCTAGGTTTTTCCTTCAATTAGCAAAAATACTAAAAATGAAAAAAAAAGAACAACTCATGCTAACTAGGGTTCAAACTCACATCCTTCCACCCATTAAGCATATTCCCAACCATTAAGCTATCATATAATTCATGTTGATTCACGCATAAATACCATGTTAAGTCATACTTCCCCATTAACAATATATTTGTAAAATAAAACGCAATTATAATATCACACTAATGGCACACACAAGTCCTCTCACACGACCAAGTACTCTCAACCGCTTAAGCTAGTACTATTCCTTGTCTAGGACTTGTCAAGAAACTCTTTTAGGGTACTTCCAACCCACCATTATTTGTAATTTATTAATTATTATTTATATAAATTTCTCGGGTCTTGCAATCTTCAATTTTCACCTTGCCGCTATGTAATTCAGAGAGACAGAGAGTTGTCTAGTGATGAATAACAGGTTTTTGTGCTCAAAAACTCAGAATTGTGCCTTTGCTCTCGAAAACACAACTTATATAGTTTGATTTAAGTGAAATCTATCGGTTGAATTTTTTATACAATCTGTTGATTTCACTTGACTTAAGTGAAATACGTCGATTGAAATAACAATTCAACTGATTGAATACATTCGTACTAAAAACTATATACATCAAGCCTTTTATCTTGTTAAAACCTATTTTTAACATATTAAAAAGGACACACTAAGACTAACAAGACATTTGACCTATGTCATATAACCTAACAACATGATATAACATGTAATTATTACATTGAACACATCATTTTCCAGATTTAATACAATTGAAACATAATCTTCAAATGGATCTTCATCAATCTTCATCAACCACATATGATTTTCATGACTTGGCTTTATCAAATCTTTGCTTCAAGCTTGCTTGTGCCAACAGGTGGGACTTGAGATTTTTTAGAGCAAAATCATTCTAAGATGGTGGAAAACTCTCTCTCTTTGAATTACAAAAAAGTGAAACCATTCATGAAGGATATTTGACATTCTTAAAGCTTTTTGCTTTGTTTTTGGAACTTGGAGAAAGAGGTTTGGTTGGCTAGGGAGAGCCTTCATTCAGGTTTGATCTTTCGCAGGTTTCTAGATGTTGCCTGGTGGTTTTAGGTCTACAAGTGTGTTCTTGTTGTGCTATGTTGAGACTCTTGTGAGATTCAAGAGTGTTGGTTATGTAGTGCACGCCAAGCTCAAGTTGCCTTGACAAACTAGATGTAGCTTAGATTTGAGTGAACCAATATAAAAATTTTATGTCGTTGTGCTTGATTCTCTCTCTTATCTCTTGATTTGTGTTTAAAGTTTCAAGAAATTTGAATTGTACAATCTTTTAACTATTGTTGAGTGGTTTGACACAACTTGAGACTTTCCTCATATTTGTATTGTTTATCTGAATCAATCTTGATAAGTCTTTTAAGTTGTTTCTGAATTACACTTCAAATTCAAATTTCTACAGAATTCCCAGTATTTCAATGGATTATTCTGATATTTTGATATGTTGAATTACACGAAATTTTTAATTGTTTAATGAAATCAACTTATTATCCCTATTTTTAATCGATTTACAGTCCAGTAGTAGTTACATTATGATCTCGTAGTTGATTTGATTCAATTTGAAGGTGTTTTGAGTTTGGAAAAGTAACCAAAGTTTTTATAAAGCCAATTCAACCCCCTTCTTGTCTAATTACCTATTTCAATACTTACAATGGAGGGGGAAATGAACATGTGTGAGGTCTTCGTTTAATATACATTATGCAATTATGTGCTTAATTTACAATGATTTAACAAGCACTTATTATTTCAAGTGGGTTCTCTATTCAACAAACCATATAAGAGGTAGAGAAAAATGATTGTGTCATATTAACTCCTTTTTATATTATATCTACCTTGTTGCATAATAATTTCTATGCATAAGTTACGATTTTAGAGTTTGCTTTTTAAGATTTCACAAATTTTCCAAAATGAAATTATTGTTATGGCAGGTCATTATCTTCAAATTTATCTTTAAAATGAAATATATTTTATTTTTTGTTCTTGGAAATTATATTATGATTAAAATATTACCACGATACAACTAGATTTAAAAATAAATAAATAAATTTTTTTATTTATGCAATTTTTAAAGAAATTATAAATTAATTTTAGTTTATATAATTAAGAACTATTTTTGTTACCAATTTTGCAAATTAAACATGCTAGTAATAGGATAGACATTATAACCTTGACCTATTGTTTCTTTATGCTTTTGAATTTCTTAATAAATTGGTATAAAATTAGACAAATAATAGATCAACAAATGTAGAGTTGGTAATTTAATTTTAGGCCACAAGTCAGCTCTAACCCCTTCCAAGCTAAACTCTATACTTTTCTTTTTTAAATTGCAAATTATATTATATTATGTAGAATTTCATTTACCTATTTTCTTTTTTTCTCATTTGTTAAAAATATAATTTATTACTTTTATAAAATGCAGAAACAAAATAAATAGATATTGAATTTAGGGATAATAAGAAATTAAAAATAATTTTGTTAAAAAAAATATATTTAATCCAAACATAAAATATAAATAGTTTATAAATTAAGAAATTTTGTCATAGTTAATCATGTTCTCTTTGAAGTCCTGCAGATTTATAAATGATTATATGTATAAAACTAATATAGCATGTATTTTTTAGAGGTACAATAAAAACTAAAACTAGAGAAAGTAATAAGATGTCAACATAAATGTATTTATTAATATAGATTGGTAATCCTATCTCTAAATACAAATGTTTATTCTTGACAAGCACAGTCACAAGTGTGGGTTTTCATATCACAATGAGCCAAATCACATATTGGAGGACAAAGTGTCCAACAATCACTATTTGTATCACATTGTGTTTTTGTCAATGCATTGATCTTAACACATGTGCAGGACCCATTTTCACAAACCACTCTTGATTTGCAGTGAGCTAACATCAAATTGCATTTCTTACTGTCATGACATTCACTATCAACTGACATTCTTGATATGCTTCTCAAACCATATCCATTGCAAGCTATTATTAAAACAAGAAGGATTGTTGCAAAAGCTATTTTGACCAAAGCCATATCCTTGTTTTAGTGTGGTGCTTGCTAGGTATAGTTTCAATCACTGGTATTATTTTTTTATGGATTTAGTTGAGGCCATCCACCACATTTATAGTAGTCCATGTTCTTAAAATATGGAAATTTGTGATTGGGTTTTTTAATTAATAATAATATTTTATTATTCTATTAATTATTGTATTTATTAATTAATTAATTTTTAAAATTTTATTATTGAAAATAATTTTAATTATAGAAATACATTTATTTTAAATTAATTATAGATTTTTATCTCCATTAGTTATTAATATTTATTATTTTTTTAAGTTTTGTATTAATTAATTAAAATCTTTAGGTAATTGATCCAATCAAACTAAAAAGAAACATAGTATGAAAATGCTATATTATAGGAGAACATTTTGAAATAAATTTTCTTTCTTTCATAATATAAGATTTTTAACACTATAAATTATTAATATTTTATAAATTTTTATGTTAATTAATTAATTAATTAATTCCTTAAATTTATTATAAAAATAATTTTAATTATAGAAAAACATTTATTCTAAATTTTATTTCTTTTATAATACAAGATTTTTATCATTATTAATTATTAATATTTTGTTATTCTTTTAAATTTTTATGTTAATTAATTAAATCCATCGATAATTAATCCGATCCAATTAAAAAAATTAAAAAGTAAACAATAAAAGGAAAGAATATAACAGTTATAAGAAAACATTTGTTACAATTTTTCTTTACAAAAACAATTATTTATAAAATTACAGCATTTAATTGTAAAAAAAACATTTATTTAAACATTTATTTCTTTTATAGTGTAAGATTTTTATTCCTATTAATTATTAATATTTTTTTATTTATATGTATTTTATTATAAATTTTATTTCTTTTATAATATAAGATTTTTATCATTATTAATTAATGATATTTTGTTATTCTTTTAATTTTCATGTAAATAAATTAAAATCTTTCGATAATTAACCCAATCAAATTAAAAAACAACTAAAAAATAAATAATAAAGAAAAAAGATATTCAAAAAGAATATAACAGTTATAGAAAAACATTTATTACAAATTTTTTTTATACGTAAAATTTATTTATAAGAATATAGCATTTAATTTTAAAAAACATTTATTTCAAATTTTATTGCTTTTATAATATAAGATTTTTATCCCAATTAATTATAAATGTTTTATTATTCTTTTAATTTATACGTTTGTTAATATCTAATTGTGAGTTAAGTTACTTACTTAAAATACCACTTTATATATATATATATATATATATATATATATATATATATATATATATTTTAAGTAGTGTAAATATTTATGATATTATATTAGTATATCATTGTACCGCATCTAGTCGGTTTAAGTCGAATAATAGCAAGTTCCATGTACATGCTAAGGTACCTAGACTAAACTACTAAGAAGCAACATTGATAAAACAAGCCGAAAACAACAATAGCGGCCTAAGCCGTTAAAAGGTAACCGGCTTAGGCTGACAACTCTATAAAAACAACCAAGGACTTAGCAAGAAACAGAACGCTCCAATAAAAGTCACTGGTCCCCAATAATCAAACTAAGGGCCTGGGCTAAGGCCCAGACCCACCTACGACCCAAGCAAGGGTCCAGCCCATGACGTGGGCAGACATAATTAATGATCTATAAATATGCATGGACCTCACGAATTAAAGGTACACATTCATTACTTCCCTAATCACATAATTTGACTTTCTAAGAGATTTTGCTGACTTGAGCTTCGGAGTCCCTTTTGCAGGTAACCCCTCCCGGGTCCAAGTAGACATATGTCAACCGGGGAGAGGCCTACTGAGGAGATGGTAGACCATATGGGTAAGGTGATACTTGTGTCTAACTTATGTTATTTGTTCTCTACAGGAACAATTGGCGCCCACTGTGGGGCACGAGATAGTACTTTACCACCCGCTTTCTCCGAACATGGTTTCTACCCGCAGTAGAGCGGGAGTTAACAAGCAAGTTGAAGTTGGCCCCTCAGGACCTGCCAACATCACTCCGGATCTGGCTGCCATCCTAGACGGTCAAGCCAAGATGCAACAGGAGCTGGCTGACTTGAAGAAGCGTAGCGCTGATGAGATGGAAACACTACGATAGGAAAATTCTCGCCTAAGGCGAAAGATCGAAGCCGATCCCACTTAAAAGGGAAAGGCCAAGGAAACATCTGAAGTTGGAGGGTCCCCGGCTTTCCAGCCTACTGAAGTGGAAAGAGAGTACAATCCTACCCCGCACACATTCACCACCACCCAACAAACTCCCATCCTCTCAGCCCATCCTACTCACTTCCACTCCACCCTCCCAGGACATACTGCGGCTCCCACTCTCGCCGCCACCCTCCCCACCACTCATGACCCCTACAACATGACCACCACCCTACATACTACTCATATCCCACCCTACAACCCTCACAACCTCCCTACTACCTACACCCCCCTTACAACTTTACCTCCACTTTTCCCACCCTCATCCACCATCCTAGACCTCCTCACCCGCTTCCATCCCGCCTATCCAGACGTCGTCACCCTTTCACCGACTTCATTGCCAACACCCCCTCCCCACCTAGTGGGAACCCTTCACACTGGAGCGTTACATTGGTGAAAACCGACCCCGACGAACACCTCAAAGTCTACATCACCCACGTCGCCCTTTACACTTCCCATGACGCGGTCTTTTGCAAAGCCTTTCCTACCACCCTCAAAGGCCCCACCCTCGAATGGTTCACGACCCTCCCACCATACTCTATCGACAACTTCGGCACCCTCTCACACATGTTTACCACTCACTTCGCTGGCAGCCGCCTGCACCAAACTACTACAATATCACTCCTCGGCGTCAAGCAAGAACAAGGCGAGATGCTCCGGGCATTTATCGATCGCTTCAGCAAGGTTGCCCTTCGCACCCTACACCTCAATCAAGAGATGATACTCTAGTGCATGGCCCTCACCCTTCAACCCGGCCCCTTCGCCAACAACGTCTACCTCCACCCACTTGCCTCTATGAACGAGTTGAAGCTGCGTACCACCGATTACGTCCGTATGGAGGAAATACAAACCCTCCATACAAAATTTTGCAATGATTATGCACCCTCTACCGCCAACCCCACCCCACAACCCCTTGTCCTGATCCAAGACCACGAGAACCCCGACAACCCCGTTTCACCAGATACGCTCCCCTAAATGTTCCCAAATCTCGCCTCCTTGACGAGGCTTTACAGGCCGACCTCATCCCACCACCACGCAAGACGACAACTCCCCCCAACGCAGACATGACTAAATACTGCCGCTATCACCGCAACCATGGCCATACTACAGAGGACTGTAAAGCACTCCAGGATAAAATCGAAGAACCGGTGTGTGCTTGCCACTTTCGCCGCTTTGTCCGTAGAGAAGACCACTCTTCTCAATCCCATCATCCTCCTCGTCCCGGCCACCGACGCCCCCCCCCCCCCCCCCCCCCCCCCCCCCCCCCCCCCCCCCCCCCCCGTGACTCTCGCCACGATAAACGCCCAAACCAACCCACAAACCATGACCCCCAACCGGCTCGCACCGATGTTACCCCTGCGACCCTCCCCTACGCGACACTATCAACACCTTCTCCGTTACCTCTTCCACCAGAAAGAGACACCTCTTCCACGGCCTTGATCACTAGCAAGATGAGCCTATGGTCATCATCGTTGAAATAGAAAATTATGTAGTCAAAAAAGTCCTCGTCGACCAAGGCAGCTCTGTTGACATCCTTTACTGGGCAACATACCAGAAACTTCAACTCCTAAACACTGCTATGGTCCCATATGATGAACCAATTTATGGCTTTTCTGGGGAAAAAGTTTCCATCCGCGACTACATTGACCTCCATACCGTCTTCCGTGACGTAGCCCAAACCAAGACCATTCCTATCCGCTTCGTCATCGTCGATGCGCCTACATCCTATAATGTCCTCCTAGGCCGCCCTTCACTCAACACCCTCAGTGCTGTTGTCTCCACACCTCATCTGGCCATGAAGTTCCCCTCCCCATCGGGCGACATCCTTACCATCCATGGCGACCAACGCCTTGCACGCGAATGCTACATGGCCAGCCTACGCCCATAGCTCCCCATCCTGCAAACTAATCACATAGAGCGACCACCCAACTCTGAGATCGCTTTGTCTGGTCACGATTTAGACCCCAGAGTGGGCCAGGATGTCCGCCTTGAACCTATTGAAGAAACCACCCCCTAGAGCTCCCTAGTGGCTGTACCATCAAACTCGATACTGAGCTCGAGTCTGAACAGCGCGACATCATAACACCCACCATTTTCCACAACTCGGACCTCTTCGCTTGGTCAGCTGCTGACTTACCTGGAGTTGACCCTCAAGTGGCATCCCATAAGTTATCCATTTACAAGGAGGCCCAGTATGTCTCCCAGAAAAAATGCAAACTTGGTGAGGAGCGACGCCTAGCGGCCATGGCCGAGGCCGATAAATTGCTGAGCGCGGGGTTTATCGAAGAAGCCCACTATACCACTTGGCTCTCTAACGTGGTCCTAGTCAAGAAAGCCAATGGCAAGTGGCGAATGTGTGTTGATTATACCGATGTTAACAAAGCCTGTCCTAGAGACGCCTACCCATTACCCAATATTGACTGACTCGTCGACGGTGCCGTCGGTAACAAGGTCCTCAACTTTCTTGATGCATACTCCGGATACAACAAAATTCCCATGGCCGCATCCGACATGAACAAAACTGTTTTCATCACAGACGACGCCAATTACTTCTACAAAGTCATGTCGTTCGGTCTTAAAAATGCAGGAGCAACCTACAAACGATTGATGGATAAAGTCTTCAGCCACTTAATGGGCAAATGTGTCGAAGTGTACGTTGACGACATGGTTGTCAAATCCCCCAGCCATCACCAGCACGCTCAGGACCTATCAGCAGTCTTCTCTGCATTAAAGCAATACAGCCTCCGCCTCAATCCCGATAAATGCATTTTCGATGTCAACCATGGCAAGTTCCTTGGATTCATGTTGACCCAGCGTAGCATAGAGGCTAACCCTGAAAAGTGCAACGCGATCATTGAGATGCGAAGCTCCACCAGCATCAAAGAAGTACAACGCCTCATAGGTTGCCTCACAGCCATTTCTCGTTTCCTTTCCAAACTATCCGAACAAACCCAATCCATCATCCAACTGCTAAAAAAATCTGCCAAGTTCACGTGGAACGATGATTGTGAACAAATTTTTCAAAAGCTAAAAGCCATCCTCACCTCACCACCTAACCTACACAAACCGGATACTCATCAATCTCTATTGGTCTATATCACGAGCACAGATCACACCGTCAACGCTGTGCTGGTTCAAGATATAGGCGGCACCCAACACCCTATTCACTTCGTTAGCAGAACCCTCCAAGACCCCGAAACCAGATACCAGATGGTGGGAAAATTGGCTTTATCCCTGGTACAGCAGCCCGCCGCTTATGCCCATACTTCCAAAATCACAACATCATCGCCAAAACTGATTACCCAATACAGAAGGTACTGCAAAAACCAGACCTTGTGGGACGAATGTCGTCTTGGGCCATTGAGTTGTCCGAGTTCAACATCCGTTACGAACCTCATGGCCCCATCAAAGCTAGATGCCTCCTGGACTTTATACATCCGTTACGATCTCCAACAAACACTCGCTGAGGACCAATGGACACTTTATGTTGATGGTTCTTCGAATCCAAAGGGGGCAGGTGTCGATATTGTGTTAGAAGGCCCCAACGATATCCTCATCGAAAAATCCCTCCACTTCGCCTTCAGGACATCCAACAACCAAGCCGAATATGAAGCCATCCTCGCCGTCTTATCCCTGGTCCGCGAGGTTGGTGTCAAGTCATTAACATGCAAAATGGATTCCAAGCTTACTGTGGGCCTACAGATGTACCCCTCAATCAGCAACAAACGAGTCTCCATTCAGCCTAGTATACGACGTAGACGCCATGATACCTGTCGAAATTGGCGAACCATCCCTACGCTAGGAACTATATGACTCAAGACAAAATCATCAAAACATGACCGCCCACATGGACCTCTTGCCCGAACTAAGAGAAAAAGCTCAAATATGCAACTTAGCTGCCAAACAAAGAGCGGCTAGAAAGTGTAACGCGAACCTATACTCGAGATCGTTCACAAAAGGAGACTTAGTTTGGAGAATGGCCAGTAGTGAAAGAAAGAAGGATGGCAAGTTCTCCGCAAATTGGGACGGCCCGTATCGGATACGTGAAGACACTGGAAAGGGGCATATCGGCTTGAGCAATTATCTAGGGAAGAAATACCTAACACATGGAATGTATCCCATGTAAAGTTTTACTTTAGTTAAAGACACGCTTTGTACTAAACACTTGTAACCCTGGGTGTACTCGTTTTCCTCACCTGGTCTTTTTCCCTAAGGAGGGTTTTGGTCGGGGAGGTTTTAACGAGGCACCCCATATTTCATGAATAAACAAAGAGTTCCCAAACTTCACGACTATTCCTCACTTCGCTTCTCGCGCACGTTTAAGTTCCCCACCCTTACCAGAAGTAAGCGGTCTGGGTTAAACACCCCTAATATTAATTCGCTTAAGTTCCCCACCCTTACCACAAGTAAGCGGCCTGGGTCGAACACCCCTCATATTAACTCGCTTAAGTTCCCCAACCTTACCACAAATATTAACTCGCTCAAGTTCCCCACCTTTACCACAAGTAAGCGGCCTGGGTCGAACACCCTAACATTAATTCGCTTAAGTTCACCACCCTTACCACAAGTAAGCGGTCTGGGTCAAACACCCATAATATTAACTCGCTCAATTTCCCCACCCTTACCACAAGTAAGCAGCCTAGGTCGAACACGCCTAACATTAATTCGTTTAAGTTGCCCACCCTTACCACATGTAAGCAGCCTGGGTCGAACACCCCTAATATTAGCTCGCTTAAGTTCCCCACCTTTACCACAAGTAAGCAGCCTGGATCGAACACCCGTAATATTAATTCGCTTAAGTTTCCCACCCTTACCACAAGTAAGCGGTCTGGGTCAAACACCCATAATATTAACTTGCTCAAGTTCCCCATCCTTACCACAAGTAAGCGGCCATGGTCGAACACGCCTAACATTAATTCGTTTAAGTTCCCCACCCTTACCACATGTAAGCGGCCTGGGTCGAACAACCCTAATATTAACTCGCTTAAGTTCCCCACCTTTACCACAAGTAAGCAGCCTGGGTCGAACACCCTTAATATTAACTCGCTCAAGTTCCCCACCCTTACCACAAGTAAGCGGCCTAGGTCGAACACCCCTAACATTAATTCGTTTAAGTTCTCCACCCTTACCACAAGTAAGCGGCCTGGGTCGAACACCCTTACCTTAATATTAGTTCGTTTAAATTTCCACTTTTACCACAAGCAAACGGCCTGGGTCGAAGACCCTCAATAAAAATCGCATTCGCCAAACATCATATAAAGTTATCAACATCGAATAGACAACATCGGATACATAAAACATTCATCATATTAAAAGCAAGGTAAAATAGTGTACGAATTATTACAAACTTAGAATTCATGAACAGTTTAACATCATAATACAATAAAAGTCCTATGCCACCTTGTTGTCATCTCCTTCCATAGCAACTTCCGCATCCTTGTCCTCCCTCGTCGCTTCCTTCTCTACCTCCTCCTCGGGGCTGCTCTCAGCCTCATTAACAAGTTGTCCATCCACCACATCCTTGTTAACATCAAATCTAGGATCGGTCGCATCAATATCCTGACAAAAGAAGGTCGCCTCCCTCACTCCTTTCTGGAACCCATTGATGTGCTCTTGGATAATGCACCCTTTCAGGTCATCAAGCTCCAGTTCTACGCCTTCATATTTTTCCTTTAGTTCATCATAATCCGCCTCCAGGTTCGTTATCCTTCCATTAAGTTTACTCCCCGAATCTAGACAGCAAACCTTCCAGGTTCCCAACCTCTTCTTCTCTTCCTCCCAACCTTCCCTCTCCTTCTTCCATGCAGCCCTTTCCTCCGCGAACTTGTCAACCTTTTCCTGTAACTCTCCCACCTATTCTCGGTTCCCCTCCTTCACTTCCCAACGATACAATGAACCAACCCGACGACTCAAAATTAACGCCTTGCTCCCAAACTCCACCATTGTCCTCACTAGGTGATCCGACTCCATACTATCGAAAAAATTAATCACTATCTCCGGCAGGTTGATATTAATGTCCTTCCTAATGGCCGTCTCCAGCAACTCTATCAGACCTGCTTCTGGTCCTTTAGCCCCACTCGATGACCCCTGCCCAAGCAAAGCCGCCCTCACCTTTTTTACGTCATTGCCCTTACCAGGCCTAGCCGATAACTCGGCCTTCCTCTTGGTGTTGCCATGTACGTGCACCTCAACCAACGACTCTTGTAAGTTTGGAACCTCAATGTTCCCAACTGTTTTGGCCTTCACGACCCTCTCCTTCCTTAGTGTTTGAAAAAACGTCAAATTCTTCTTCCCAGCCTGAGCCATGTGTCCTGCACAAATACACCAAGTTCCGGTTAGTTTAACTTAGAAACATCAAGACAATTTAAGTCATAAACAGATACCTTCAATATCAATAATCGGGTGAACCGAATCATAAACCCTAATTAAGCCCTTAGTGGGCAGTTTATCAGAAAACTTCATCAGGACCTCCACCACCTCCCTATCCGTCGTCGACAACTCGTCGGTACCCATATCCTTATATCGAGAAGGGTTGCCCGTCCAACTAAACGGAAATTTTGTACTTCCATCAACATTAAGAAAATGTGACTTGCCCTCCCCCTTCACCACAACCTTGAAATAGCCATCCTTGAAATGCTTGAAGGATTGTGAAAACGCGTCCAGTCTGCTAATGCTTGGTCGGCTCACCAAGGACAACCACGTAGTCGGTTGTCGTGGTCTCGTGTCATAAAAATATAGAAACGCATGAGGAGAAGGCCGTAGATACAATGACTGGCACAAAACACGAAAGGCCTGCAAGTATGCCCAACTATTCGGTTGTAACTGGGTAGGTGCCACATTAAGCTGACGGAGAACCCCCATGGTGAAGTCATCCAATGACAACCTCACATGTAACTAAGAGAAATGACATATGTACATATAAAAGAACTTCTCGGCAGCCCCTTCTTGGCTATGACAGACGCGCTTAACAGCACTCACCCGCTCCAGCGACACAATACCACGATCCACGCCTTTCGTGATGACGGGGGTACAGTTCAACCAAGAATTTAGCAAACGGGACCACCAGAACAAGGACGACTGGTTACGAACATCAGCCGCTACCTAGTAATAACAGGCCTTGGTCGGCCAGTTACTCTCTACTATTTCTTTAAGAAGGTCTTCCCTCACCTTAATCACTATCTCCATTGGAATTCTTCCCACTACAGCCACCGAACTAGTACTCTCCTCCTTAACACACCTACCTACACCCCTCCCGAATTCCACACTCCCACTACTAGAAGAAGATAATGACACAGTATCACTACTACTAGACATACCTTTTTTGAAAGATGTCGGCAGAAACAAGGAACTAGTCGGACAGATCTAACGCATGCAAGTCTCTGATTACGAAATTCTCACAAATGAGCTAACAAACGCAAACCCTTCACGAATCTGCATTTATAAGCATGAATCCCAAACGACACAACTTCTTCCGCCGAAAGTCACAACCCATACCAATCGACACAAAGCACACCAAAGATCATGAGTATCAGGAACGACGACGCAAAACCTTTTTTGATTAGACCCCTGACACCCCCTTACTAGCTACAAACCTTATCATGTCTCTAGCCTTAACACTGTTCATCATAGTTAAAGACTAGGGGACTGGTGTACCGCACCTAATCGACCTAGACGAAAGAAAGCGGACACTTATCACCCTTTACCAACATAACTATATCGAGAAAGGTTGGGGAACTGGTGTACCACACCTAGTCGACCTAAGCCGAATAATAGCAAGCACTATGTACATGCTAAGGTACCCGGTCCAAACCACTAAGAAGCAACATTGATAAAATAAGTCGAAAACAACAATAGCGGCCTAAGCCGTTAAAAGGTAACCGACTTAGGCCGACAACTCTATAAAAACAACCATGGACTTAGCAAGAAACAAAATGCTCCAATAAAAGTCACTGGCCCCTAATAATCGAACTACCTACGGCCCAAGCAAGGGTCCAAACCATGACGTGGCCAGACATTATTAATGATCTATAAATATGCATGGACCCCAAGAATTAAAGGTACGCATTCATTACTTCCCTAATCACCTGATTTGACTTTCTGAGAGATTTCGCTGACTTGAGCTTCAGAGTCCCTTTTGCAGGTAACCCCTCCCGGGTCCAAGCAGATATATGCCAACCGGGGAGAGGCCTACTGAGGAGATGGTGGACCATATGGGTAAAGTGATACTTGTGCCTAACTTATTTTATTTGTTCTCTGTAGGAACAGTCATAATACTGTAATATTACTAAGTTAATATAAAAAGTAAATTTATATTTATTAAGAATAAAGTACAATAAATGAAGAAAAGAAGAGAAAATGAGAATTGATGAATGAAAGAAATAGAGAAAATAATTGTTGGGATAGTCTGATAGGAATGTATAAGTAACGGTTAGTCTTTAAAAACAATAAATAAAAGAGGAAATCCTCTTTTTATATATATATATATATATATATATATATATATATATATATATATAAAAAAAATATTTCATCTTTTATTAGATAATTAAAAATTTATTTAAAAAATTGAAAAAGATAAGTATTTGGTTTATAATTTTGCAAATAAGTGGAAATTACTATTGATTAAAGAATATATCAACAAAATGAATTATCAACATAATCAAATATCCAGAGTTTGTTGCTTCAATTACAAATTCAAGTACAAATTTCAGACCTAGTCCAGTTCTAGGAAGTCTATAAATAGAAAGCTTTACAGGGATACAATTCATTCTTCAATTCTTCAAGTCTTTACCATATATTTTAATTTCATAAATTTAATTTGTTTTCTATAGTTTCGAATTATTTTATAAACAAAAGTTAATAATTGTAATTAATTTAAAGTTTTTGGCCTTAATTATTAAATAATCATAGTTTTTCTAAACATCAGAAGTCTATTGGAATTACGATATCTGAACTTTCTATTTTATTATTTAAACAATTTGGTACGTTTGTCAAAGTCATAATAACATCATGCTTTCACTACTTCATTACTCTAAACTATGCTACTTCACTATCTAATGAAAACTCTTACCCTATCAATTAAAGTCTATCTAAAACAATTAAAACTAAGAAAGTAAAAGACAACGTTACTCTATCTAAATTATCACTATACTATTATAAAAACTGCTAATTAAGGGAGATTACAAGTAAAATCCTAACTATCTAATCTACACTAAAAATACAATGAAAAGCTAAAACTCACACAAACAAGCCATTAAAAATTTGTTTTTATCTTTGAAAAATTTCAGCACTTTGGAACCCATCACACCCCACGTTTAAATAATTTGCATTGCTAGATAAAACAAAAACCAAGGCATAAAAAAAACTAAATCGCACTTTCACAAAATTTTAACACCAATACTTATAAGTTTTGAAATGATTGAAATGCCAAGAAGGGGGAGTTGAATTGGCTAGTTGAAAATTAAGGTGACTTTTAAAAGCCTAAAACAGTTTTTAATTGAAACAAATCAACCACCGAGTATGGATGCAAACACTCCTGGATTGGACCTTTTTAATCGATCAAAAATAGAGTTAGTCGATTGATTTCATTAAACAGATACATACAAAACCATTATTGATAGAAACAATCGATTAAAACACAAAAATAGTCGACTAAAAAACTAGGAAAAGTGGAGAAATGCGAATTTGTGATTTAAAGCAAGATCAATGTGAAAGATGAATCAAGATAGGTTTAAATGAGTTATACAAACATGACCAATGTTGTAGATGGTTTAGATCACAATTCTTTAAACTTTATAGTGTAATGCAAGAGAGAATGGTTAGAGAAAAGAGCAATGCATAGGGGTTTTATACTGGTATATTCAAACTTGAGCTATATCCAATTAGTCAAGGCAACCCGAGCCTGACTTTGTACTATGTCAAAAGATTTACAAAGTTCAAACCCTTACACTTTTAAAATATGCAAGAACACCACACAATGACTCTTGAATCACACAAGAATCAAACTAGCACAACAAGACACCTCTTGCAGATCTGGAAAACCACCAGGCATAACCTAAAAGCTTTAGAAAGATCAAACGTTACTGGTAGCACAACCTTGCCTACCATAACCACCTTTTCCAAGCTTCAGATACCAAGCAAAATGCTCCAAGAATTATCTAAGATCAATCTTCACTAGTTGCACTCTGTATGATCACGAAAGAGAGAATTCCACTAATTGTCTTCACAACTCTCTATCGAAAAATACAGCTTTTATAGTCAAACTATTACAAAATTCAACAAGTTTATTTTCAAATCAATCAGTTGGTTTCACTTAACTTAAGTGAAATCAGTCAATTACAAAATAAATCAACTGATTGAATATGTACTAATTAAGACTACTACAACAAACCTTTTAATCTGCTAAAAATCCATTGAACAAATTAAAAGACACCATTTAACCTGTTGAAAAATATTTCAACAGATGAAAAGACACAACAAAAACCTTATATATATATATAATTAATGCAAAATGGTCTACAACAGGAATTACAATCCTCAATCTTGTTTTCCCCATGATTAATCTAGATAGAGAGCACGCATACAAGGCTTGATCAACACGTGAAACATCAAATCTCCATATCTTCATCAATGTAAGCATGGTTCCAACATGTTCCAAGGCAATGACTTCAAGTACCTTCATCAAATCTTCAAGCACCAAATCATTCAGATTATTTGTGCCAATAATACTCATTCACCACGTCAAATCCTAATGTACACATATTCAAAACATGCTTAAATAAGCATAAAGACATCCAACCAGTCAAATATAATCCAAATCATTGTGTTTTAGCAGAGAACATGTCATTCACTTGTCCACACTAAAGTTGATGTCACAAGGAAGTGTATGCACCCATTCACTATCTAAATTTCCAAGGAAGTGTTTAACCTATGCATTTGTTGTATAATTGTATTTCAGTAAAGAACATGTCATTCACTTGTTGTAAACATGCACTGACCAGTGCCAAAAAGGAACGTCAAATTGTTATTCTGCCACTTAAGTTCCGAATTAGATTAGCTTAGTTAGTTAATATAGTTAGTGTAGTTTTTAGATAATTAAGACAGTGGTAGTTACTTTAATTAGCTAGTAAAATAGGTCAATTTAATGTATATAAGCATTGCTACGGAGCTTGTTGACCACACTCTTACTTCGACACTTTTGCACTTAACAGTTTCAGAATTTCCTTCAACTTTCCTTTGTGTGGAAGCTTAAGGTGGCCAATGATTGCATAGTAAGTTTGGTGCCTTATATTTCTGCACTTTCCACTATCAATATTTCATTTATCCATTCACTTTTCTATGTAATTTTTCTATCTCCATCTATATTCATGTTTCCACTTGTTTTTAGTGTAGAAATACATTAATTTCAGAAGATACACAAGGATCTTACATAATTCAAATGTATTTTGATTAGTAAAATCGAGAATTGATTAATGTTAGCCAAATTTATGAAATCAATATTGGTTGAGATTTTGTATCGTTTGTGATTTCTCTTTATACTTTTTGTTCATCAATTTGATGTTGTTTCATCCTTCCTTACCTCTTATTGCTTTTAATGTGTAGTTTTCATTTTTCTAGGCTAAGCTAAGCTCATTATATAAAGACTTGTACAATTGAGTTTCGTTCTTGCAATTAACACGGATTTTAAGTGTGGAACCATATTAAATCAGAGATTGCACAATAACCACATTATTCCAAGTGTCTACATAGTGAATGATAATTCCCTAATCTCATGAGTATTTCTTTGCCAATTGTATTGTTTTTGGTAGGTTTAAGTGGTTAATTAGGAGTCATTAGCTTAGAATTAGTCATAGTGAAAATTTTTTAATGCATTTTTAGCACAATCATTAGGAGTACTAATAGTTAGGCTTAATTCAATACGTGATATAGGTTCATGAATACGTAGGAGCATTTTAACTTAGTCTTAGTTTAGATTTTAAGGTTTTGAAGTAAGTTGTCTTAATATTTGTTTAGTTTTAGGTGTTTTTAAATATGATGTTGTGTGCTTAACATTCACATGTGAGGTTTTTGAGTTCTATGCGGATCTAAAGACCAAGGAAGGTTGCAAGTGTCCATAGGAAGCCATGGAAGGAAGCTGACCCAACTAAATTGCTCCCAAAATGACAAAGTTGACTTTTGGTGCAAATGTTGACCAAAGTTTAACCAGGAGTTGACTTTTTGATTTTCAATTCCAAATGAGATGGAACTTTTTGGGAAAGCTTTAGGACATTAAAATACACTTGATTTGATCCTGAGATGGTTGAAAATTTTTCCATAGATGCATAACACTCTTAATTCTCATTTTTACATGTTTAGTTCTTTTAAGTGAAGTTGTAGGCATAGTATATTTTTGAGTTAGTGATTTCTAACTCACTTTCTTAGTTGTAGCATAGATAGTAATGTAGATTGGAGTTGTTGAAAGGGCATTAAGTGAAAAAGGCTGCTACTAAGATGAAGGAGTAAACTGGAGCACAAGCTAAGCAAAGGTAGCATATGAAGAACCATTAGAGGAGTGAATCTAGAGTTTCTATGAGGCAGCTAGATTTAGCTACCTATTGTAGCAGGTCAAGAAGATTGAAGCCGCACCAAACATGCACAAATGACCTGAGCCAGCTGTGTGATACCTGTCACCCGAGTTACTAGTGGAATTTGCAAAGTAATTAGGCAAAATATGTTAGTTAGTTAGTGGAAACTGGAAAAACTATACACACACATCAATTTGATCCATACATACACATATCAGATTTTCTCTCCACAAAAACCACTCATCTTACCACACGAACTACATTTTTTCACTACTCTTTCTCATTCCAATTCGATTTTCTTCGCTATTTTGATACAATTTCTTCACTATTTTGCTGATGCAAGTAAAGGATTCTCAGAGCATTTTGAATAAATCTTCTCTTCCACCGAATACTTGTGCTATAAGCTTACTTTTATGTGATTAATTGATGTGTTCTTTACGTTTCCACTGTTCTATTGTGATGAATTCTCCTTCTCTTCTTTGTTGAGGTTCTTCCATGATTTAAGAGTGTTTGATTGAGTAACATTGGTCAAATCATACATAAATCATTAGTTGCATTTCTACAAAAGTGTTCACCATTTCATCATTCATTTCACATAATTTCATGTTCATGCATTTATTGGTTAAAATCGTTAATTAGGGTTCTTAAATTGGGATTTTGAGTTATACTCTACATTTTTTTGCATGATTCTTGTTTAATTTGTCAATGGAGATCAATTCTAATCAGTTTACATCATTACATTTCCATTTCATTCTCTCTAAGTTGAGTTTCAATGTTTTCTTGCACCTAAGCATACACAACCACTCTCAAGAATTTTGCAAAGTTTGTGATTATTGTGGTTGCGAGTTTTGATTCAGTTCTAGTAACTCATTCATGTTTCAATTAAGCATTAGAAGCATACTCCATCATTAGATTGAATTTAGGATCATTACATTGCATATTCACACATTGGCATACATAGTTAGTTATAACTTTTTATCAAACACCTTAGATGCATCATAGTTCATGTAGGCATTTCATCAAACAATTTGCCTTTTCGCATATTCATAGCATTTTCTGTTTATTTCATTTTTAATTTGAATATATATTGTTAGATTTCTTCCTTTTTCATAAGACTTAATAAAAAATCCAATCATTTCCCTTGCCTATACTTCAGATTGATCCTTGGTTGACCACTTTTCTATATTAGTTATTATTAGTGGGGAAATCAAGTTTGATTAAGTTTGGAACCAAGCTTAAATCCGAGAGTGCACAATAACCACATTATTCCAAGCATCTACATAATGAACCTCAGAGTAAGATAAGATTCCATTGCTTTAAATTTTATTTTTGAGTTTAACTTATCTAGATAGTTTTATTACTCACATTTTACAGTAGTTGAAGTTCCGTATCTTTGTGTTTCTCATTTTTTAATCCATGTATGTATTTTGTTCAAGTGTTTTACATGTTATTCTAGGATTAGACTGCACTTTTAAGTGAAAATCACAACAATACAATTTTTAGTTAGGTAACTCTATTTTTTCTGTTTTTCTAATTAACTTTAGGTTAGAAAATTAGGATTTCTTGATGGAAAGGATTTTTAATTTCAATTCAACATTCCATACAACAATTCATGTTGTAAATAATCAAATTTTGGCTTCTAATTCATGTTCACAATTCAACTTTTATATTTTCACAATTTCACCCTTGCATGTTCTGAATATAAATAAGTTCTTGTTACATGTTAAGGTCAGGTTAAAATACCCTTTTGGTTCCAATTTTTGTCAATTTTGTTCAATTTTGTCCTTTTTTGCTATCACCATTTAAATCATTAATGACCGTGAACAATTACTGTCACATGCCACTTTGTGGTATTTTTAATTTTTTTAATTTTTAATTTTTTTTTAAATATAGGCGTGTCAACCGAGTAGCATGCCACGTGTCAAAGTCAATGTTTTATAGTCAATTTGGTCCCTATATTCATTATTTTTGTTCAATTTAGTCTCACTTTTTGTTAACATCAACCAAATTTGTCCCTCTCTAAATTGAGACCAAATTTAATTTTTATATTAAAAGTCACATTTTCTATTAAACATATTAAAATTCACACCATTATAATTTTCATGCAAAAATTAAATTTGGTCCTAATTTTGAAAAGGACAAAATTGCTCAATTTTAAACAAAATTGGGACTAAATTGAATAAAAACAACAAATATATGGACTAAATTTAATATAAAACACTGACTTTGACATGTGCCACACTACTGGGTTGACACGTGGACATTTAAAAAATGAAAAAAAAAATTAAAATTTTAAAATTTTAAAATTAAAAAAAATTTAAAACTCGTGGTCACATCACCACAGACCAACATAATTACAAAAATGTCATTCTGATCAGCAGAATTTCAAAAGTGTCACTATGGGCTGAAAATGTTGGCCCAATGACGTGGATAAGGTCTCTAACATGGCGCAAACGTGGCAATGATGTCAAAGTCATGTGGCAACTCTCTCTTGAACTTATGATTAGCATCCAAGCTCCAAAATTTGCTTCAGAAAGTACCTAAAAGTAATTAGAAACAAAAATTAGATCAATTAATGCTTAATTACTCAAAATTTAGAATAATGACCCAACAAAGCCCAATTGAGGAAAATGCACTAACAAAAGACAATTAAGCACTACACAACCATTAAAATGGGCACAAAAAGGCAATGTAATAAGGAAAAATAATGACTTATCACAAGGCCCTATTTTTTTAGGAAATCTTAGCTAGTGCTCAACTTCAGTTCTTTCTACTCAACCCTTTGTTATGGTGATCAATACTTGAGGTTTCTTTCTTTACAAGGTTTTCTTAGCAGTTTAACCCCTTTCTATGGTGCTTCATATTTCCTTTTGCATAGGATTTTCATGTGCAGCTTAACACCATTCTATGTTATTAGTTTTGAAATGGGTGAAATGCCAAGAAGGGGGGGGTTGAATTTGCTAGTTAAAAACCACCTTTAATTGAAACAATTAGATCACCAAGTTCAAATGCAAACACTAATGAAGTGTACACTTTCAATCGGTCAATTGATTGATTTTATTAAACAAATTCTGTTCTGGTATAATCAACCGATTGAAATAGTAAAACAGTCAACTGAAATACTGGGAAAAGTGCAGAAATGCAGATTCGAGTTTTAAACCAAGAACAATGCACGAATGATCAAGACAGGTTCTAAATGATTATGTAAACATGCTCTATGCTGCAAATGTCATGAAAACATGCAAGAACATGAAAAAAATGATTAAAGCACCAGTTCTTTAAACTTTAAAATGAATATGCAAGAAATAAAGGTTAGAGAAGAGAAGAGACCACGAGATTTTTATCCTAGTTCACTTAAACTTGAGCTACATCGAGTTTGTCAAGGCAACCTCAACTTGACTTTGCACTATTTCAAAAGATTTACAAAGTATCCACCCTTACACTTATAAAATATGCAAAAACCACACAAAAGACTCTTGAATCACATAAGAGTCATACTAGCACAACAAGAACCCTTTTGTAGACCTGGAAAACCATTATGCACACACACAAAGCTTGAGAAAGACCAAACCTTAGTGGTAGCACAACCCAGCCAACCACAAACCACTTTCTTCAAGCTTCAAACCAAGCTAAAAGCTCAAAGAATTGATCCAAGATCAATCTTCAACTGCTGCAAACTGTATGATCACGAAGGAGAGAGTTTCTACGAGTTTCCAGAACAATTTCGCGCTAACAATTTCGAAAATCACAACTTTTATAGTCAGACTATTACGAAATTCAACAGGTTGATTTCCAAATCAATCGGTTGATTTCACTTGACTTAAGTGAAATCAGTTGATTAAAAAATAAATCAACTGATTGAATTTGTTGTAGTTTAAGACTACTGCAGCCAACCTTTTGACCTGTTGAAAAACCATTCAATAGATTAAAAAACATAACAAAGACCAAATACATCTAATTAATGCTACAAGGTCAACAATATGAATTACAAACTTCAAATACACTTTCTTAATGATATAACTATGTGGAGAGCATACGTTCCAACCTTGATCAACATGAATACCATCAAATTTCCTTTCCTTCATCAATGTAGGCTTCATTCTAATGGTAATGGCTTCAAGATAGTTAAAAGAGCTTCATTAAATCTTCATCAAATCTTCAAGAAGCAGACCACCTTGCTTTCCCATGTCAACATATGTCACTAAACCAGAAGGCCAAAATTCATTTTCTTTCTTTGTTGCCTTCAATGGTAGTTCCAATAGTTGTGGCTCATTTAAATCATTGTTGTTTTTATCCAAAAATCACTACAATACATCAAAATATCCTTAATTTCAAGAAGTTATAATTCTCCATCTGTCATTCTATTACTTTGGGCTAAAAATGGTTGTTTACAAATAAGCTATAAACAATTCATGCATGATAAATGTCAAATTCATCTGGAAATTAAGATATTCTAGACACGTATGACCACTATGTGTGTTGGAGTTATGAAGAGAAATAAATTAATCGAGAAGTGGAGTAGAGCACTTTAGCCCTTTTAGGTTAAAACTGATATGAGGAAAGAACTTATTTTTTATTCACCAGTAACAACACATTTATAATTCAAATAAAACAAGTGGAAATCAACCACTTAACCAAGTTTTTAGGAGATGTGGATAAACCAGAATGACTAGCTCCTAAAGTCTAGGGACAACAATGGACTAAGGAAAATAAAAAACTAAATGTAGTTACAAAAGTAAATGTTTAACACTCTTTCTCGCTTTAGAGACTGCAAATTCTAATTTTTCTCCTCAAAAGTTCAAATTTTCTGACACACAAAGGTTTTATTAACAAGAAAGCCAATTGATCTTCAGACATGTAGTAAACTAAGTTCACTTCTCCATTTTGTTACATCTCCCTTAAAAACTTGAGCTTAATGTTGAAACGTTTAGTTTTCCCATGACATACTGGATTATTTACAATTACAATTGTTGCATGGTTGTCAACAAAAGCCTCAATTTTACTTTTTTGCTGGATATGTAAATAAAAGAAAACCTTTTTTAGCCATGAAACTTAATTTACAACTGCTAGTTACTGCTATGAATTTATCCACTTTAGTGGATTGTGCTACAACTTTTGCTTCTTTGTACACCATTTGAAAACTCATGAGCCTAGGCTAAAACAATATCCTGAAGTACTTTTCATGTCATCATAAGATCTGGCCCACTCACTATCAGAAAATCCACACAACTTGAAATTTGTACACTTCTCAAATTTGGTACCATATTAACAGTGCCTTGCACATACCTCAATATTCTTCTGGCTGCTCTTAAAAGTATTTAACTAGCACAATGCATAAATCGAGATAAGAGACTTATAGAAAATATAATCTCTAACCTTTATCAGCACCATCTTTCTTGATGAACTTCTCCCTTTGATTCATTGGTGTGCTAGCTGCTTTGCACTCCTCCATTTGAAATTTCTTCAATATTTCCTTTGAATATTTCTTCAGACACACCATTTTTAAAAAACAATGCTTAATAGGTGATCATTTATCATATTGTACCAGAGCATTGGTGGCAAATGAACATTTCATCTCCATTTTTTTATCACAATGCCAAAAAAAAAGTAATGAGACCAAGATCTGTCCTTTCAAAAGTTTGAATCATTTCTTGCTTGAACTCCTCAACCAAATTTGTGATATCTTTAATTACTAAAAGATCATCAACATAGAGGGAAACTATGAAAAGGTTATTTCCCTTATGTTTCACATAAAGAGTGGACTTAGACAAACTTTTTGTAAAACCAATGCTTATTAGGAGATCATTTATCCTATTCTACCAGGCCTTTTGTGCTTGTTTTATGCCATATAAAGCCTTGTTTACACTAACACAAAAAAGGCCTTCAACGTCACCTATTTAATGTCTGCTCAAAAGAACACCCACGTAAAAAATGACCGGTTGCAGTTTTGTAAATAACTGGATAAATTTAACGTCTGCCCATCAGCGCCCCGACGTCAAGTAACGTCGGCCCACCAGCGCCCCGACGTCATCTTCAAAAGGACGTCGGCCCTAGAGCTCCCCGACGTCAATTTATGTCGGCCCCAAATCTCCCCAACGTCAAATTACGTTGGCCTGGCACAACACAGACGTTAATTTTTTCCTAAAACCAGTACGAACCCCTCTCCTCCCCTCTGTTACGTTGCGCGTTCTTCTCCTCCGTGCCGGTGACAGCGAGAGCCACCATTGCAGGTCAGTTTCTTTGTTTTCCACCACTGAAAATTGTTGGGTTTTGATTTGTGGATTGATTTAGGAGTTTTGAATCGAATATTTTTCGTTTTCGTCCCCATTTTGCAGTGTTATTCTTCGTCTCCGTGGTGTGTGAAACGGAATATTGGCCTCGCACATTCTCCCCTCCGTGTCGGCGACGACGCCATTGCAGGTACAGTTTTTCATTTTCCACCACTGAAAGTTGTTGGATTTTGCTTTGTGGATTGGTTTTGAGTTTTGAGCCCAATATTTATCGTTTTCGTTCCCATTTGGTAGTGT